>Ga0209345_10002172_pt1 | contig 22108 bp, 25 predicted proteins | sample Cruoilmetagenom7_FD_187294 | JGI IMG/M metagenome (GOLD analysis project Ga0209345, IMG submission 187294) | Oil polluted marine microbial communities from Coal Oil Point, Santa Barbara, California, USA - Sample 7 (SPAdes) (version 2) | ecosystem: Environmental > Aquatic > Marine > Oil seeps ... | reverse complement strand
CCGCTTCGGCGGTTTGCAGCAGCTCCAACTGGTTTGCGGATGTAATGGCCATTAGTTTTCTCCCTCATCAGACTCATCGGTCTGCAGTTCGTCAAATTGGGTCTCGTCGATTGCACCAGACGCTTTGCGCTGGCGCAGCATTTCCTTGATCAGCTCATCCGTCAGGACCAGCTTGGCATCGGTCAGCCATTCGAATTTCAAGCCTACAGTGCCCTCGTCGATGTTGATCAGAACCTCATCACCCTCGACACCTGCCAGCTCACCCTTAAAGCGGCGGCGACCATCAATCAGATCATCGGTTTCAATCTTGGCCTCATAGCCTTCGAAATTCGCAAAATCCTTAAGACGCGTCAGCGGACGGTCGATCCCCGGCGAGGAAACCTCAAGCGCGTATTCATCTACAATCGGGTCTTCGACATCCAGCACGGCGCCAACGGCAGTGCTGATCTTGGCGCAGTCATCTACTTCGATACCCCCATCGGGGCGATCTGCCATAATCTGCAAGGTCGCGTTCTTGCCAGACATCAGGCGTACGCGCACCAGCTCAAACCCCAAGTCTTCGATAACAGGGGTTATGATCTCGGCGAGACGCCGGTCCATGGCAGCTTTTGCAATCAGGTCATTGTTCATTGTCTACTTGCCTCAAGGCACAAAAAAACGGGCGCGCGGCCCGTATCAGAGGTTCGGTGGGCGCTTGGTGTGGACCCGAGCGCGCCGCTGTTAAGTCGTCATATACGCCGAGGCGCCGAGAACATCAAGCCCCCCACCATCGCTGGGGCGCGCGCAGGTCATCAAACATGCCACGTCCCAACGCCACAGGCATCGCTACGCTGCGCGAAACGGCATGGCCACTCCACTGGGTAACGTCCTCGAATCCCTTCAGGGCGGAGACGTCTGCGATGTCTGCGCCATCCACCAGATATTCCGCCAGCGCCTGCGCGCGCACCGCCTCAGACGGAATCGAGACAAGCTCAACCTTATCAAACCAGCCTGCTTGGCCGTCCCTCCAATGCTGGGTCAGACGCTCGGCCAATAGCTGCTGACCCGGTGAAAAATGACGCACGCGATATAGGCCTGTACCAATACCGGCATCGGGCGCATGGACCGGACGGATCACATAGGATGCCTGACTAAGCGTGAAAGGCAGTGATGGATCAGGAGTTGCAAGCGTGATCTGCACACGCCCACGTGACACAGCCTGAATATCGCCCAGCGCTGCAAGACTGTGGATGACGTCGGCAGCGGTAAAGGGTTTACCGTCATGAAATAAGACGCCGGAACGCAAATCAAATACCCATACGCGCGCATCCGCAGAGCTGGTCCAACCAGTCGCAAGCTCACCGTGCAGGGTGCCATCGGCAGCAATCTCCGTCAGCGTTTCATATATCAATCCTTGGCGGGCCACTTGCATGAACAGGCCATCACCGTGGCTCCAATCGTCACTTCGTGCAGCCCCCGATAGCGCAAGGCGCAGCTTTCCTCCACGAAGAGGGAGCGGTCCCGCGCTGACCCCAGCAGCGGCTAAAAAAGCGGCCGCAGCACCGCTGGCAAATAGCGCACGACGATCAAGGGGTTTACGGCTCATGTGGCGCCAATCCTGTCCATGGCGCGGACCAACTCGGCGCTGATCCCCGGCTCGCTCAGGGCGTGGCCCGCATTGCGCACCATTTTAAGTTCGGATTTTGGCCACGCCTTGGCAATTTCATAGGCACTGGTTGGGGGGCAAATCATGTCATATCGGCCCTGAACAATCACGCCGGGGATATGGGCGATACGGTCCATCTGCCCCAAAATCTGGCCGTCATATTCCAGAAAGCCATTGTTGGTGAAATAGTGATTCTCTAAACGCGCAAAGGCGCGCGCATACTCTCCGTGGCCCTCAATCATCTGACCACCGGAAGATATCGACGCCAGCGCATTTTCCCAGCCCGACCAAGCCCGCGCATAGCGGGTCTGAAGTGACATATCATCCGAGAACAGTCTCTGGTGATAGGCTTTGATGAAATCGTCACGCTCGTCATGCGGCACAAGCGCGGTGAACTTGTCCCATACTTCTGGCCAGAACTTGCCTGCGCCACCGCCGTAGAACCAATCCAGCTCAGCCTGTGTCATCAAAAAGACACCGCGCAACACCAAATTACGCACCGCCGCCGGATGGGTCTGCGCATAAATGAGCGAAAGCGTCGCGCCCCAGCTGCCACCAAACACGACCCACTGGGCGATGCCCAGCTCCTCACGAATCAGCTCGATGTCGGCAACAAGATGCCAAGTGGTGTTATCCGTCACGCTTGCAAAAGGTGTTGAGCGGCCACAGCCACGCTGGTCAAACAGGATCACACGATATTTCGCCGGATCAAAATAGCGACGCATAGATGGGCTACACCCGCCACCCGGCCCACCATGCAACACAACAACTGGTATCCCTTGAGGGTTACCGCATTGCTCCACATAAACCGTATGCCCCTGGCCAACAGAAAGCATTCGCCGGTCAAACGGGTCTATTGGCGGATACAGGTATTGCACTGCGCGCTTTTGATCGGGGGTCTTATCCATTACCAGCCTATATAGTACGAGAGCCGACATTGAATACAGGAGCGCCAAAATGCAAGCGCATCAAACAACAGTAGATCCCGATGAAGTCGCAAAGTTCGAAGCGATGGCCGCCGAGTGGTGGGACACAGAGGGCAAGTTCAAGCCGCTGCACATGCTCAATCCGTGCAGGCTCGACTATATTACAACCCAGATCGCAGGCGAATTTGACCGCAACCTAAGCACACCGGAGCCGTTCAAAGGGCTGCGCATTCTTGATATCGGCTGCGGCGGTGGACTGCTGGCCGAACCTATGGCCCGTCTGGGTGCCACAGTTGTGGGGGCGGATGCTGCAGCCGGGAACATCCCCGTCGCCCAAATCCACGCCGAACAGTCTGGCCTTGAGATCGACTATCGACACACCACCGCCGAAGCGATGGCAGAAGCAGGTGAGCAATTCGATGTGGTGCTGAACATGGAAGTGGTTGAACACGTCGCCTCCCCCATCAGCTATCTGACCGCTTGTCGCCAATTGCTAAAACCCGGTGGGCTGCACATCTGTTCGACACTCAACCGCAATCCGAAGTCCTATGTGGTGGCGATCATTGGCGCAGAGCACATCATGCGCTGGCTCCCCAAAGGCACGCATGAATGGTCCAAGTTCATCACACCGGACGAACTGTACAAGCTGCTTGAAGAGGCGGGCCTGCAACCGGTTGACCGGAAGGGTTTCGTCTTTAACCCGCTGCTGTGGAGCTGGAGTATCTCTGCAAAAGACCTAAGCGTGAACTATGTCACCGCCAGCCTTAAACCTCAGGCCTAGCCCAATTGGTTTCGTAGTTCGCGCAGGATTGGCAGGGCCGCGCGGGCCTTGTCCTCTCCTAATTGCTCAACAACCTGAGTGATCATTGGCGCGATGGTACTAAGCGCGGTCTCGCGGGCCTGACGGCCTGCGGGGCTGATCGTAACCATCTTGCGCCGTGCATCATCCCAATCTGGCCGGATATGGATGTAACCGGCCCACTCCAATTTGGTCAGAGTATTTGTCATGGCACCGCGTGTTACATGAAAAGTCTCGGCGAGTTGCGCAGGAGAGCGTTCAACATCGCGCCACGCCAAATGATTCAGCACCGAAAAATGCGAAATTTCCATACCCTTGGGAAGCACCTTACCCAGTCTGGTACGCAAGATTTGATCCGTGCCCAGAATTTCACTGAACAGCATGATCGCTAAGGTATTTGAATCATCGCTCATGCTGGACCATCAAACGCACGCTTGTGGCTCATACTGGGAACCTTGGCCCGCGCGGCATCAGTCTGTGCAACATCCAGATCGAACAGAAACACACCGGCATCCGTACCAGCATCCAAGACAATCTCTCCCCACGGGCTGACCACCAGAGAGTGGCCGTACGTATCGCGCGTCTTATGCGTAGCACTTGCATGAGTGCCAGTTTGTGCTGGAGCAATAATGAAACATCCTGTCTCAATTGCGCGCGCGCGCAACAAGCTGTGCCAATGGGCAGCGCCGGTAACAGGCGAGAACGCAGCAGGCACAGTGAAGACCTGCGCGCCTGCCTCTGCCAGCGCCTGATACAGCTCTGGAAAGCGAATATCATAGCAGATGGTCATCCCGACCGCCGCGAAAGGTGTCCGTGCGAGAATGGCCCGAGAACCAGGGCGGTATGCCGCTGATTCTTTCCACGTCTCGGTGGGCGTGACCTGTACGTCGAACATGTGGATCTTGTCATATTTCGCGACGATATCGCCGTTGGGATCAATCAGGAATGACCGGTTTGCAAAACGACCATCCGCATCGTCAGTCTTCAGCCCGAGCGACCCGATCAGAACCCAGATCCCCAATGCAGCCGCATCACCGCGCAACGCGGCGAGCGTGGGATCGCTTGACTCATGATGCAATACGCGCTGCTGGTGATCGCGATTGGTAGAAATACAATTGCTCACCTCCGGCGTACACACAAACTCCGCGCCCTGCGCCGCTGCGTCTGACAGCATGGCGCGGGTCACGGCCAGATTGGCCGTGGGATCATCGCTTACGTTCAGCTGGAGAATGGCTGCTTTCATGCGGCCAGCAGCGCATCAAGCTTGCCCGCGCGCTCCAACGCATACAAATCATCGCAGCCACCGACATGGATATCGCCCACGAAAATTTGCGGTACGGTACGTCCGCCATCCGCACGCTTGATCATTTCGGGTTTGCGATCAGGATTGGCCAGCACATCCACTTCGGAAAAGCTTACGCCTTTTTGGTTTAGAAGACGTTTCGCCGCATGACAAAAGCCACAGAGCGGGGAGGTATAAATTTCGACCGGTTTCATAAGACTGTCCTTTTCCACAGAGTGTTGGAATAGGATTTAGGCCTCTTTTGCCGCTCTTGCTAGGGTCAGTACGCGAACAGGGCCCGATCCTGCCTCCAAACATGCATGGGTGCATGCCATCAACGTAGCACCGGAGGCCATCACATCATCTATCAATAGGATGGGCCGATCGCGCAGTTTCGCGCCGCGTTTCGGATGTGGCGTAATCGCCTTTTCCAGTGTCTCGAACCGCGCATCACGGCTTAGCCCCTCAAGCGAACTTGTTCGTCGAACGCGGGCCAAAGCGTCAGGGCACCAAGGTAGGTCCAACTCCTTAGCGACAGATTTTGCCAAGAGAGCAGACTGGTTGTAGCGACGCTTCAGCAACCGTGTCCAATGCAACGGCACAGGCACAACAAGAGTATCCTCCGAGACCTGCCCACGAACCATGTTTGCCATCCATAATCCGGCAGGGCGTGCCATTTCCTGACGATCACCATGCTTGAGCGCCAAAACAAGCTTGCGGCCGTTATCGCGGTAAAGAACCGCTGCGCGCCCTTGAATCCAAGGCCTCTTGGCCTGCATGCAGGCATCGCAATGATGTAAATCACCCTGACCACCGGGGGTGAGCGGAACGCCACAACCATCACAGATTACACCACCCAAAAAGCTGGTATCGCGCCAACAGGGGCCGCACAGGCCAAAATCACTTTCCACCATATCCCCGCACGTGATGCAGCGCGGCGGATAGATCAGTGTGACAGCTGTTTGAAGTTGCGCCAGCACCAGCTTATGTACCTTTCTATGACCTTACCCATGACAGACCCTGCCGCCCTACAGCATCACCGCGCCCGAGCCACGGCAGCGGGATTTTTTCTGCACGACGCTGCCGCAGATGAACTTCAGGATCGTCTGGATATGGTTAACAAGTCATTTACGCAGCCAGCAATCGTGACCGGATTTTCCGATTACTGGGCTGCGCAGCACCCAACGGCAAAGATTGCTTCCGATTCCGAAACGCTTAGCCTTTCGCCAGATTCGCATGATCTGGTTGCCCATGTGATGGGGCTACACTGGTCAAATGACCCGGTGGGACAGTTGATCCAGTGCCGTCGGGCGCTCCGACCCGACGGGCTCTTTATCGGCATCAGCTTTGGCGGAGATACGTTGCAGGAATTGCGCCGCGCGCTGGCAGAGGCCGAGATAGCAGTGACAGGCGGCCTGTCCCCCCGCATCGCCCCGATGCCGGAATTGCGCGATCTGGGCGGGCTTTTGCAACGCGCGGGCTTTGCCCTGCCTGTTGCAGATACAGCGCTAATCATGGTTGAATATCGTGATATCTGGCACCTGATGCACGACCTGCGCGCCATGGGGGAAACGAATGCCCTGTCTGCCCGCTTGCGTCGCCCCACACGCCGTGCCGTATTCGAGAAGGCCCAGAAACTCTATGCTGAACATTTTGCCGCACCCTCAGGGCGACTTAAGGCGAGCTTTGAGCTGCAAGTGCTTACTGGGTGGGCTCCGGACGCCTCTCAGCCCCAACCGTTGCGGCCCGGGTCGGCACAACAACGTCTGGCAGACGCTCTTGGATCTGCTGAAAAACCCCTGCACGATTGACCCAGCGTGAAATCTATCTATTTGAACCACAGAACTTGCAGGAAGATGGCGCTATGAATGATATCCCGACAGAAGCACGTCCCGTTCACGCAGACGCAGACCACCCGAAGGTACCGCGCCCGAAGGTTGGTGTGTTGCTGAGTAATCTTGGTACGCCGGACAACTACGATTACTGGTCGATGCGGCGCTATCTGGGTGAATTTTTGTCAGACCGCCGCGTCATCGACTATTCGCCCTGGCTTTGGCAGCCTCTTCTGCAGCTGGTCATCCTGACCAAGAGACCCTTCACCTCAGGTGCGGCGTACAAGTCGATCTGGAACGAGGCCGAGGGCGAAAGCCCCCTGATGACAATCACAAAAGCCCAGACCGCAAAGATCGCAATAGAAATGCAAAAGACCTATGGCGACGACGTCATAGTCGATTTCTGTATGCGCTACGGCAATCCCTCAACGCAAAGCAAGGTTGAGAAGATGGTCAAGGCAGGATGTCAGAAAATCCTCTTCTTCCCCCTATATCCGCATTATGCTGGCGCAACATCAGCCACAGCATGTGACAAATTCTTCGAAGCGCTCGGGAAAGAAAAATGGCAGCCCGCAAGCCGTACAGTTCAGCCATATTTTGACCGCCCCGATTATATCGACGCGCTTGCAAAATCCATTGAAGCGAAATACGCCGAGCTTGAAAAGCGGCCCGATATTCTTGTCTGTTCCTACCACGGTGTGCCACAGCGCTATCTCATGGAGGGCGATCCGTATCACTGCCAATGCCAGAAAACGACGCGCCTCCTGAAGGAGCGGCTAGGGTGGAAAGATACCGAGATCAAGACGACCTTCCAGTCAAAGTTTGGACCAGAAGAGTGGCTGCAGCCTTATACCGTTGAAGAAGTCGCACGGCTTGCGGAGCAAGGCAAAAAGAACATCGCCGTATGCGCACCTGCGTTTTCTGCTGACTGCATCGAAACGCTCGAAGAGATCAATGAAGAGATCTTTGAAAGCTTCGAAGAAGCAGGCGGTGAGCACTTTACCTATATTCCGTGCCTGAACGATGATGAGGCGCATATCAATGCGCTGTCCAACGTGATCCGCGAAAACCTTCAGGGCTGGATCTAAGGCTTTACGTCAGGCGGTCGCTTTTTCGACAAGCGGCTGCCCGAGAGTCCTACAAGATAAAACGCAAAAAAGGCGATGCAAAGCACCGCCTTTTCGCCTTCAGTCGTAAGACTGAATATTAGTCAGCCAAAGCTGCAGCAACCAGAACCAAGATCAACAGTGGAACCAGAACGCCAGCAGAAGAGCTTGTTGCTTCTTCAACGATGACAGGTGCTTCGATGATTGGATCAGCAAGCGAACCAGCGAAAGCTGTAGAAGCGGCAGCTGTCAGAGCAGCGGCGAGAACGAGTTTTTTCATAGTAATAACCTCCAGAAGATGGTGCGCCATGTTTCTCAGCATGAAGCGCACCGTACACTTACCTCGTGGTATTTTCTAAACAGCATCTTTAAACAGAAAGAAACTAAGATTCACAAAACAGACGAGCGTAACGACACCATGTCGTCAAATTAGCAACACCTGTGTGCCAACTTTAGCGAATTCATACAACTCTTCAATGTGCTCGTTGTACAACCCGATGCAGCCATTTGACGATCTGCGACCGATTTTGCGCGTATCATGAGTGCCGTGGATACGGTAATATTGCCAGCTTAAGTGCAAAGAGCGCGTCCCAAGGGGGTTTTCAGGGCCCGGGCCAATAAACGGTGGCCACTCCGGATTGCGCTCCAACATGGAAGGCGTCGGACGCCATGATGGCTTGGGGTCCTTCAGGATAACCTGTGTCCGACCACGGCGCGTCAGATCTGCGGTCAGCGGCACGCTGGACGGGTATAGTTTGTACACGCTCCGGTCTTCAGACCAGTAATGAACGGCGCGGCTATCCAGATCGACAAGGATCGCACCGTTCTGCGTATTGTCGAAATAGGGTTCCCAGCTCAGCGTACGGAAGCTTGATATGTTACGACGTACAACTTCGGTTAAGTCACGCTCTGTCTCGGTCGTGGCTTGGCTATTTACGCTTTCTCCTGTCGACTGCGCCAAAGCGGGCGCGGCCAAGAATGCGGCACTGCCTGCGAGAAAACCGCGGCGAGTGTTAAGTTTGAAAGAATCATTCGACATTTTATGTCTCCGGCTAAAAACAGCTCATATATCGCTCATATATGGCGTCAAAGACACGTTTTCAAATCAAACCCGTGTGAAGAAAGCTGTTCACAGGTAAGTGCATTTGAACTGTTGCAGCTCAGCATGTATGCCGAGCGAAACATTTAGGCTTGGAGTAGCGTAATGATCCGTCTTTTTACCCTTCTGTTGGTTGGCACCATGGCTCTGGCCGCCTGCCAGCCGGCGGCGCCTGCAATTGGCGCTGACGGGCGTGCATTGCCCCAAGCATATAGAATCTCACAAAGGGACGCGCAGCAAATCCCGTTCAGGATGCTTGATTCGGTCAATGCATTGCGTAGCGCATCCGGTTTGATTCCTGTCGAACTTGACTCGCAACTGACAGCGGCTGCCGCGACCCATTCTCGCGATATGCAGGTGCAAAACCGCCCATGGCACTTTGGGTCTGACGGTTCTTCCCCTCTTGATCGCATCCAACGCGTTGGGTTCGCTGGCTCCCTTGTGGGTGAAGTAATCTCCGAGACTTATGAAACAGAGCTGGAAACGCTGGGCGCTTGGATGGAAAAACCTGACACACGTCGGATCATCCTGTCACCCGAAGCCCGCCGGATGGGCATATCGTGGTTCCAGGAGAAAAGTGGTAAAATCTGGTGGACGTTGGTGATGGGCAACTGACCCTAAGGGTCAGTGCCTAAGTTCATGGATTGATTGCGATAGGAACGCCGTCCTGTACCATTGCATAAATCTTTTCGATGCTGCTGTTGTCCACCGCAATACAGCCCCAGGTCCAGTCATCTTTGTCTTGGCGCATCGGGTGCCGCTGCCCATGGATGAAAATCTCACCGCCCGGTGATTTCCCCATTGCACGCGCAGTCCGGATATCTTCCGCATTCGGATACGATATCCCGAGAGACAGGTGGAACCTGCTATTCGGATTACGCCGATCAATACGGTAAACACCTTCTGGTGTTTTACCGTCCCCTTCGATCCGCTTGTGTCCTTCAGGTGCAAAGCCAAGAAAGACTTTATAGTCTTCCAGAATGCGGTCTTGGCTGAGCAGATACATTCTCCGCTCACCTTTATTCACAACGATCCCCGTTACAGGGGGCCCATTGTACCGTTTGAATTTGCTATCGGAGCATGCTCCTAGAGTGGCGACTGCTGCGCTACCCAAAATCAGATTTCTACGTTTCATATGCCTGCCGCTCTTATCCGTTGTCGGATCATTATTGCGTACACCATAACAAAAAATCGTCAGTTCACAAAGCCGTCAATACAGAAATCACGGCAAAACCGCTGCATTTTTGCATGGGCTCAGCTTCGGCTAAGTTGCGCCGCAAGCTCTACATGCGACGACCAGCGGAATTGGTCCACCGGCTGCACCCAATCGAGCGTGAAGCCGCCAGAAACCATCTCGGCGACATCGCGTGCGAAGGTAACAGGGTTACAGGAAACGTAGGCAATCCGCTTGATATCAGACCGAATCAGTTCAGCCGTCTGCGCCTCGGCACCGGCGCGGGGCGGGTCAATCACAACGGCATCAAACTTCTTGAACTCATCGGGTAACAGAGGCCTGCGGTAGAGATCGCGCGCAACGTGGGTCACGGTTTTCAACCCTTTGGCCATACGCCACCCCTTGTCCATCGCAGCCATCATCTGCGCGTCACCTTCAACGGAAAATATCTCCGCATCAGCGGCCAATGGAAGGGTGAAAGTACCGCAACCAGCGAACAAATCGACGATCCGCTTCGCGCTGTGAACCGCCTCCTGCACCGCAGCAAGAAGCTGCGCTTCGCCATGGGCAGTTGCCTGCATAAACGCACCTGGGGGAGGACAAACATTTGCGGCGCCGAAACGCTGCGTCGGCGGCGCGCGCTGCGCAATCACCTCGTCTTCCCATGTAAGACGGGCAAACCCGCGGCTATCGCAAAGACCGGCAAGCGAGATGCGGAGCTGGCCGTCAATCGGCTTACCTCCGCTGACCTGTACGTCCAGCCCGACCTGAGAGGTCGTCACCGTCACGGCCAGCGTTGCCTTGCGGCTGCCTCCGATCTCGGCAAGAGCCTCTGCAATATCGCGGGCTGCCAACAGTTCTGGCTCTACCAGTTTGCAGTCCGGAATTTCGATTACGGTATCGGAGGCGCGGCCGTAAAAGCCGGACATGGCACCTTTCTTTGTACGACGGGCGGCAAAAGTGGCGCGGCGGCGAGATTGCGACGGCGAAGTTAAGATTGGCCGGATTTCTGTACGGATACCCTGCGCGGCCAATGCCTGCGCGATTACATCAGTCTTCCAATCAGCCACCAAAGCGTCCGACGCATGTTGCAACTGGCAACCGCCACAAGCTTTGAAATGGCGGCATGGCGGCGCCACGCGCTCTTCTGACGGAGTGATGATCTTCACATCCCTCAAGGTAGATCCGTCAAGCGTTCCTGTAACAACTTCACCGGGCAGTGTCATAGGTGCAAAGACTGGTCCTTCGGCAATGCCGTCACCATAAATGCCAAGTCGTGTAATTTTGTAATCTGTCATGCACCCGCCATAGCGCTGCTTGAACCGTCCCGCCAGCCCCTATTCGGCAGCCGCCAGATCAAGAAACCCACCAGATTGCCGCTCCCAATAGCTGGCATAGAGACCGCCCTGCGCCAACAATTCTTCATGGCTGCCTATTTCGGCGATACGGCCCTTCTCCAGCACAACAATGCGGTCCATTTCACGTAGGGTAGATAGACGGTGCGCAATCGCCATGACCGTCTTCCCCTCCATCACACGCTCCAAAGCGGACTGAATCGCAGCTTCGACTTCACTATCAAGCGCACTTGTCGCTTCGTCCAGCACCAGAATTGGCGCGTTTTTGATGATAGCACGGGCAAGCGCGATCCGTTGGCGTTGCCCGCCCGATAGCTTCACCCCCCGCTCACCTAGATGCGCATCATATCCCGTGCGACCTTTGTGATCTTCCAAATCCCCAATAAACCCATGTGCCTCCGCCTTCTTTGCCGCCGCTATCATCTCGGCCTCTGAGGCATCGGGACGGCCGTACAAGATGTTCTCGCGCGCGGAGCGATTAAACATGGCCGTTTCCTGCGTGACCATCGCAATTGAACGGCGCAAACTTTCCTGAGTGACATCGCGGATATCTTGCCCGTCAATCAGTATCCGACCTTTTTCCGCCTCATAGAGACGCAACATCAACGCAACAAGCGTCGACTTCCCCGCACCCGACGCCCCAACGACACCCAATTTTTCCCCTGCCCCGATCGTCAGGTTGATTTCGCTTATTCCGCCAGTCTCTCGGCCATAGGCAAACCCCAGTCCTTCGATCCTGATCTCCCCCCCGGCCGCATCAAGCGGACGGGCGTCCTGCGCATCTTCTAGTCGAGTACGAGGCGTGAGCGTTCGCATCCCGTCTTCAATCTCACCAACGTTTGAATAGATCGCCATTAGCGTAAAGCTGACCCAGCCCGTCATCTGCGCAATACGGATAGAAATGGCACCGGCAGCCGCAATATCACCCTCTGAGGCCAAGCCCAGTTGCCACAAATAGACTGTAGCACCAATCAAAAGCACAGGCAGAACGCCTGCCAGGCTCATCAATGAAAACCTGAATCCAGCGGCAAGATAGCCATACTCCAACGCACGGCTACGAAAGCTTTCCATAGCACCAAGCGCTGCGCGGTCTTCGTGATCATCATGGGCGAAAAGCTTGACCGTTTTGATATTGGTGATCGTATCCACAACCTGCCCGGACACCAGGGATCTTGCGCCAGCACGGTAGGCGGATTTTTTGCGAATCCTTGGCAGGAACCAATTGATCAACGCAAAATACAGCACCAACCATCCAGCCAGCCCAACAGCCACCCAGCCGTTAATCGCCGTGAGCAACAGGACAGAGCCGACAAGTGACGCCAACGCAAACGCCACGACGTTGATGACTTCGGCTGCAACATCAGTCACGGCCCGCGCAGCCTGCATCTGTTTTTGTGCAATCCGGCCTGCAAAATCATCATCGAAAAAGCTGATGTTTTGTCCAAGTGCCCAGCGGTGCAAGCGTGAAAGAACCATCGGGTTCACATTCGGCTGTATTATGATCGCGTTAGACGCAGCAGAAAGCCCAAAGAACACAGGACGCGCGATCAAAAAGAACCCGACCGCCAAGGCAATCATCGCCGCATTGCGACCATCGAAAAACGCATCAGGCCCACTGGATACTGTCGCATCAATGACCCAACCAAGGATCAGGGCGGTCCCGGCTTCAAGTGCGCCGGCAATTGCGGAAAATGCCGCTGCCAGCCAAAGCGCCGGCCACGCCCCAGCCAGACACCATCGCATAAAAGCGCCCAACGTTTGCGGTGGAGGCCCGTCAGCGGGGCGAAATGGATTGATCCAGTTTCCGATATTCACAGCGCATCTTCTTCTGTTTCCAAAAACCCGCCGGATTGGCGCGCCCAGAATTGTGCATATAGCCCACCTGCTGCCAAAAGCGCGTTATGATCACCATCTTCAACAATCTGCCCTTCATCCAGCACCAGAATTCTATCCATTCTGGCTATCGTGGACAGACGGTGCGCAATGGCGATCACGGTTTTGCCTTCCATCATTCCATAAAGTGTTTTCTGGATCGCGGCCTCGACCTCGCTATCCAGCGCACTGGTCGCTTCATCCAGCAGCAGGATTGGCGCGTCCTTCAAAATTACCCGTGCCAACGTGATCCTTTGGCGCTGCCCCCCCGATAGCTTAACGCCGCGTTCGCCCACACGAGAACTATAACCATTGTTACCCTCTGGATCACGCAAACCCTCTATGAACTCATGCGCCTCAGCCTGCTTTGCGGCAGCAACCGCCTCTTCCTCAGTCGCGTCAGGGCGTCCATATCGAATGTTCTCAAGAACGGAACGGTGCAGCAAAGCACTGTCTTGTTGAACCATTCCTATCTGTCGCCGCAGACTGTCCTGCGTCACCTGTGTTACGTCCTGCCCATCAATCTTTATCAAGCCGGCGTCCGCATCATAAAAACGCAAAAGAAGCTTTAACAGGGTCGATTTTCCGGCACCCGATCGCCCGATAAGTCCAATCTTTTGACCGGGCTCAATCACCAGATCGATCGCGTTCAAGCCGCCCGATGTTCGCCCATAGTGGTGGGTCAGGCCAAGCATCTCAATCCTGCCATCAGCCAGCTTCAACGGCTTTGCCTCCGGAGCGTCTACCAAAGTTATGGGCTGTGCGATTGTCTCCATCCCTTCTGCCACGACGCCAAGCTGGCGAAAAAATGCAGATAGCGCCCACATGATCCAAGCGGTCATGGAGTTCAGCCGCAGTGTCAGCGTCGCGGCGGCCGCCACAGTGCCCACGCTGGCACCCCCCTGCACCCATAACGACAAAGCCCAACCAACAACGCCCACAATCAACAGCCCGTTCAACAAAACCAATGAGAAATCCATCGTCGTGAAAATCCGTTGCTCGACCTGAAAAGTCCGGCGCGCTTCTTCGATTGCCTCTTTGGCGTAAAGTTCTTCCCGGTCGTGATGGGCGAACATTTTGACCGAGTGGATGTTGGTATAGGCATCCACCACCCGCCCCGTGACAGCCGACCGGGCATCAGACGCTGCTTTCGATGCCGGACCAATACGGCGGATCGCCCAGCGCGACAGCAAAACGTAAAGGACGAACCAGATCACAAGCGGCAGTAATAACCGCGGATCAGACGTGGTCAGCAAAATCGCAGCGCCAATGAGGTAAGCCAACGAGAAAGATATAGCATCAAACGCCTGAAACACCACTTCACCGGCGGCGGGCGGAGTCTGCATGATCCGGTTCGCAATGCGTCCCGCAAAATCATTCTCGAACCAGCCGACGGACTGCCGCAAAACCTGTTTATGCGCGCGCCAGCGGATCAACGTCCCGAAGTTCGGCAAAATGGCATTGTTCACCAAGGCAACGTCGATGGCCTGAAAGATCGGACGCACAAAAACGATAAGCAATCCGACCACAACCAACTCAGTGCCATTTTTCGCCCACATCTGAGCCGGATCACCCTCAAGCACATCGACGATGCGCCCCATATAGTAAATCAGACCCACCTCAACAGCAGCGACAAGAATCGACATGAAAGCAGTGATAGCGAACACTTTTTTGAAAGGCTGACTGTAGCCCATGAAGAACGGCCACAGATCGCGCGGCGGCTTATCCTCGTTAGGATAATCGACGTAAGGATCCACCAGATTTTCAAAGAATCTAAACATAGCGGTCGCCTTTTTTTGCCGGTTTCATTGCGATCTTAGGTCCGGGGATCCGGACATCACGGTGCGGGCAGCGCGATCAATGCCTCTTTTCCCAACACAAAACCTGACGCAATCCAAGCAGCTTTCAACTGCGCCAACCGCGCCCCAAGCTCCGCCCCTGTGTATTCAGGCATGAGGTCACCGGCGCTAACAGGAAAGACCTGCTGCGCAGCCGACCTCAGTTCTGCGATCACAGCAAGCTCAGGCACAGATTCTGCGATGGCAGAGCGGATCAGATACGCCTGAATGGCAAGGTCAGAGTCATAGTCGAATGCGACGGCCACGAGCGATCCACCCTCAAACGCCGCGGTTTGGATCGTCTCATAACGCCTTTGATCCGCTTTACTGAGCCGCAATCGTTCCGGCACCCTTTCGCCGCCAAGGGAGACAAGCCGCCCGAGCCAATCAGGCGACAGGCCAAGCATCTCTGCTCCGTGGATCACAAGAAGGGCGAACCGGATGTCCGCACCCGGCAATACAGTCACTAACACATTGGTTTGAGCCATTGCAGCTAAAGCCGTAGATGGGTCATCCGCCGCCAAAAGCTTTTTCATTTCGGCGCCGACACGCTCTGCTGATAGTGTCTCTAAACCTTGGATATTAGAGCCTATCGCAGCCAGTGCTTCAGGCTCCAGACCATTGGAGGTATCTCCATACCATGCGTGGAACCGGAAATATCGCAGGATACGCAGATAGTCTTCTTCGATCCGGCGGTTCGCGTCTTCAATAAATCGCACACGTCGCGTGCGCAGATCATCCAATCCGCCAAGCGGATCAATCACGTTTCCCTGCGCATCCGCATAAAGCGCGTTCATTGTAAAATCACGGCGGCGGGCGTCGTCCAAAATATCAGTCGAAAAGGCGACTACGGCCCGTCGGCCGTCTGTTTCAACGTCACGTCGAAACGTCGTAACCTCATACCCCACGCCACCGGACACAACCGTAATTGTTCCATGGTCAATGCCAGTCGGGACAGGTTTGAGACCGGCATCAGAAGCCAATTCTATCACTTGTTGAGGTGTGGCACTGGTGGCCATATCCAAATCGCTTACGGGAACACCCAAAAGCGCATTACGCACACAACCGCCAACGTAAAAAATCTGATGACCACCAGCCGCTATGGCGTCACACACAGCGCGCGCTGAAACAGACGTCAGCCACGGCGCGTCTTCGGGTGCTATTTTTGTATAATCTCGCTCCATGCGCGCAGCATACGCGCAGTTGCGCCCCAGATGTAATAGGGTCCGAAAGGCACCACGAAATAGTGGCGCATCTGCCCACGCCAACGGCGTGATTGGACCAAATAGTTATCTCGGTTCAGCACATGGTCAAGCGGTACTGTAAACACCTCATCCACCTCACCTGGTTCAGGAAGGATGTTGAAAGGTCTAAGCACAAAGCCGATCACAGGCGTGACATCAAAGCTGGTGACCGTTTCATGGGACGGCAGCGTACCCAATACTTCGACGTGATCCGGTGGCAGGCCGATTTCTTCGTGCGCCTCGCGCAGCGCAGCCGCTATCACATCTACATCGCCCTTGTCCTGTTTTCCGCCCGGAAAGGCGATTTGACCCGGATGATGTTTGAGCGCGGCAGAACGCTTGGTCAGCAAAAGGCCAAGCCCGCGATCAGTTTCAATGATCGGCGCCAGAACTCCCGCAGGGCGCAGAACCCGGCCCGCGGGTAAAACAGTATCAGGATTAAGGTCAAAATCGGAGGAGCCGACGCCTGTTTGCGTCAGCGCCTCCCGAAAATGATCAAGCGTGCTACGCATCTTTTTCAGCTTCAAAGCCTACTGTCACCGGATCCATATCGTAATGCGCGCCGCAGAACTGACAATCGGCAGTGACGCGGCCATCATCGGTTGTCATGGTCTCGATGTCTTGGGCCGAGTAAATTGACAGGCTTTGACGCACACGCTCTTCGGAACACGTACAGCCAAAATGCACGCGCTGCTTGTCGAACACACGTGGAAGCTCCTCATGGAACAGGCGCAGCAAGACATCTGACGGCTCAAGTGAAGGGCCGATCAACTCCAGATCATCCACCGTATCAAGCAGGATGTTCACACGATTCCAATTCTCTTTTTCATCATCTTCCAACAGATCAGTTGGCTGCATGATTTCACCGACACCCTCTGCCTTTGCAGCAAAAGGTGAAGCTTTCGGCATATGTTGCAGCATCACCCCACCAGCGCGCCAGTGCTCTGGCGCATCGGCTGTCGTTGATTTTCCAAAGCTCAGCTCGAACCGTGTAGGCAACTGTTCCGACTGTGCAAAATATCCCTCGGCAGATTTCGACAGACTTTCAGACGATAGCGGCGCGATCCCTTGATAAGGTGTCATGCCCTTACCTTGGTCAATCATCACAGCAAAGTAACCTTCCCCGATCTGCTCGATCGGAGCACCATCTGTCAGGCGATCTTCGTCATAGCTGGCGTACGCACGGATTCGCGCAGGCCCGCCATCAAATTCGGGTCCATAGTAATCAGTCGCGATCATCCGCACCGGACCTTTTGACTGCACCTGCAACTGGAGCTTCCAGCGCAGCTTCATCGTTTGGCCAATGAGTGAGGCCAGCAGAGCCATCTCGGCAACCAACGCTTCGACCTGCGGCGGATAGTTATGCTGCTTGAGGATGCCGGCCAAGGCCGTATCAAGACGCGCAATCCGACCGCGAATATCTGAGTTGTCGAGCTGGAAAGGCAGGACCGTATCGTCCCACCCGATGCTGTTTGCATTTGTCATTTTCGTCTATCCTTACCGCGAAGCGCTTGGCATACCGTGTCTATGTAGGACGGACAAGCCGCGACAAAAAGGGGGCGATGATGATCAAACGTGTGGGAGAGGTGCCAGACCGCAGTAAGAACTATACTTTGCGCCCTGGTGCATATGCGATTCTGCCGATCGGACGTCGCTTCTTGCTGACGGCTGAAACACAGCGTAACATCGACATTCAGCTTCCTGGTGGCGGGATTGATCCTGGTGAAAGCCCCCTGCAGGCACTCTATCGTGAGGTCCGAGAGGAAATTGGCTGGTCCATTTCGCAGCCCCTGCGCCTCGGAGCATTCCGTCGTTTTGTCTTCATGCCCGATTATAATCTATGGGCCGAAAAGATATGCCACGTGTATGTGGCCCGTCCCGTTCGCCAGCTTCATGCACCATCAGAGCCCTACCATGAAACACTGATCCTTGATGCTGACGATGCTATCGCCGCATTGGGAAATGACGGTGACCGGATGTTTCTGGCGAATTATGTCTCCGGCAGGCCGTGATATTCAAATAAGATCGCCGACACGTCGTCTGGAAAATCCTCTGATCCGTTAAACTCTGTTAATTTCCAGATCAAAGCCTCAAGAAATGCAGGGCCGTTGATCGCAGCCAACTCCTTCATCAGGTCGGTAAGCCCCTCTTCGCCAAGCATGCCGTTGTCAGGGCCGGGGCATTCAGTAACTCCGTCCGACAAGATCAAGATACGATCACCACGCTCAAGCGTCAGTTCAAACCGTTCAAATCGAACACCGGAGAGTAGGCCAACAGGAAAACCGCCTGGGCCTAGCTGTTCGATCCTACCATCGGTACGCTGTACTGCGGGGTGTGGATGCCCGGCTTGTGACAGGACCATATGCCCGGTTTCCAAATCGACAAAAGCAAGCAGCAGGGTGAAATAGTGCTCTGTCTCCATCTCGTCGAGGACCAGATTATTCAAGTCTGCAACAACTTCATCAGGTGGTCGTGGCACAAACAGACCGTCGACATCCTTGCGCAAGGCAACATTCTGATCCGGTGCCGCACTAGAGAGATAGCCCGCCAGCCGCGCAGTCATGAGCGCCGAACTGATGCCGTGACCTGACACGTCAAGTGCGTAAAGACCGATATGGTTGGCACCAGCTTCGAAAAAACCAACCAAATCCCCGCCCACATGCCCAGAAGACCTTAACATCAAAGAAAGGTCCCCAACCGGAAGGGCGCGAAACCGCTCTTTCACCAAAGATTGTTGAAGTTTCTTTGCCTCCTGAAGGTCGCTGTCGATGTGGTCATAAACGCGCTGCAGCTCCGTCAAAGTTTCACTAAGGGCGCGGTTGGATTGCGCCATAGAGCGTTGCATTTCGATCAGGCGCTCTCCCGCTGTGATGCGCGCAAGCAATTCATTATTGTCTACAGGTTTCGTTAGGAAATCATCTGCACCACTATCAAGGCCCCTCGCGATTTCATCCTTCTCGCTTTTTGAGGTCAACAGGATGAAATAGCTGTATTCCTCCCCCTCGCTCGCCCTGAACCGACGACACAATTCCAGACCTGACATGCCCGGCATCATCCAGTCACTAAGAACCAGATCCGGTCGCTGAAGTGAGGCCATCTCTAACGCTTCGGCGCCGCTCGCCGCCTCAGACACGTCAAAACCCCACCGACTCAGTGCCAGCGTCAGAAGTTTGCGCTGAAGCTTACTATCATCCACAACAAGGACGTACTGAATCGCCCCGCCACGTTTAGAAGCCGAAAAATCCAAATTATTTGACAGGTTCGAGGGCATAACGCCTCACAAAATACATTCACGAACAGCTATATCCGTCCCGTATTAACAGGCGGTAAAGCTACGCATTCCTATCCGCGGTCATTCGCTATTAAGAGTTTCAGAATATACGGCATGCAATTGCTGGAGACCGCCATGATCGATTGGGATCGGATCAAAACCTTGCGCGACGAAATCGGAAAAGAGGATTTTCCAGAGGTCGTAGATATCTTTATTGCTGAGGTCGGCCTCATGATTGACCGTCTGCGCACCGCGCCCCAACTAGAAACGCTGGGCGCAGATTTGCACGCGCTCAAGGGAAGCGCGCTCAACCTCGGGTTCCGCGACTTTGCAGAAATGTGCCAAAAGGGGGAAACTGCGGCGAACGATGGTCGCGCGCAGGAAATTGATGTGGAGCCTATCCTGCAATGCTACGAAGATAGCAGGGACATTTTCCTGTCAGGGCTCGAAAGCGTTGTGACCTGTTAAAGGAGTTTATAGAACTCTGACACGCTGATGCCACCATGCTCTGACATCGCTTTGGCGCGCAGCATCTGCATACCCTTAATCCAGCGCGAAGGATCAGCCCCACGCAGCGCATTGTATTTTGCGACATCCGGGTGCGGCATAATCACAAAAGTACCATCGGTCACCCCTTGCCAGACAGAGCGGGCAACGTCATCTGCGGACAGAAGATTGCCTTGGGCGTCACCGTCACCCAAACCCAACAGCGGCGTTGCCACATATTGCGGACACACGACAGAAACTCCGATCCCCTCCTCACCATGTGAGATCAACAAGGATTCAGCAAAGCTGACGGCGGCATGTTTGGTTGCGGAATAGGCCGCATCACCGATCTGGTTCAAAAGACCCGCAGCAGAAGCGACATTCACAAAATATCCAGAGCCACGCGCAATCATCGCAGGCAACAAAGCACGCGCCGCCCAGACATGGGCCATCACGTGTACATTCCAGTTCAACATCCAGTCTGCATCGGGTGCTGATGCTGCATGAGACGGATCACCGCGTCCAAGACCGGCGTTAGAAACAAACACATCTACCGGTCCATGAACAGCTTCTGCGGCTTCGATTGCTGCAATGATCTGCTCTTCTTTCGTCACATCACAGGCAACAGCAATTCCACCGATCTCATCAGCAAGCTGTTTACCTGCCTCAAGGTTCAGGTCGGCAATGCAAACCCTTGCACCCGCCTTCGCTGCCTGCCGTGCAAGAGCGGCTCCGATACCGCTGGCCCCACCGGTGATGACAATAGACTTATCTGAAATATCCACAAACGCCTCCCTAGATCACGAATTGGGCAAGCGTTTCATCATTGGTGATATCTGTATAGGTGAACCCTGCGTCATCAAGCTGCGCCAAGAACCGCGGGAAGGCATCAGGGCTTGGCGTTTCGATCCCGATCAACACAGAGCCAAAGTTGCGGGCAGATTTTTTAAGGTATTCGAACCGACAAATGTCATCATCCGGGCCAAGGATATTCAGGAACTCTTTCAGAGCGCCAGGACGTTGTGGCATCCTCAAGATGAAGTATTTCTTAAGGCCCGAGTAGCGCTGCGCGCGCTCTTTTACTTCGGGTAGCCGTTCAAAATCAAAGTTCCCGCCAGAGGTCACGCAGACCACGGTTTTTCCCTTAATCTGATCAGCCACCTCGCCCAGCGCTTCAATGCTCAGCGCGCCGGCAGGTTCAAGAACGATGCCCTCAACATTCAGCATTTCGATGATACTGACGCAAATGCGGTCTTCGGATAAATGCACAACATCTTCGCGGCGTGCGTCTTTGAGCCATTCAAACGTGCGCATCCCCAACTTGGCCACCGCCGCGCCGTCTACAAAGCTGTTGATCGGGGACACATCAACCGGCTTGCCCTCTTCCAATGCGCGGCCAAGACTGGGCGCGCCAAGCGGCTCAACATAAGTATATCGGCACCGATCTCCGAAAAACGCGCGGGTACCGGCAGATAAGCCTCCGCCGCCAACGGGCAAGATAATGTGATCGGGTACGCGTCCCAGCTGATCTTCAATCTCTACGGCGACTGATGCTTGCCCCTCAATAACATTGTCATCATCAAATGGTGAAAGGAAATAGGCCCCCTCGTTCACGCAGAATTCCTGCGCCGCGCTTAAGGTCTTGTCAAAGTAATCGCCAACCAAACGCACTTCGATGTTTGCGCCACCGAACATCTTGGTCTTCTGTATCTTTTGCTGGGGCGTGGTGACTGGCATAAAAATCACTCCGCGCACACCGAAATGGCTGCACATGAACGCAACACCCTGTGCGTGATTGCCCGCAGACGCGCAAACAAAAACCTGATGTTCCGGGATCAGCTTTCGCATCGCATTGAAAGCGCCGCGAAGCTTATATGACCGAACAGGGCTCAGGTCCTCACGCTTCAGATAGATGTCCGCGCCATAGCGTTCTGACAGATGTTCGTTCTTAAGAAGCGGGGTTGGCGGAAAGACGCCACGCATGGCGCGGGTGGCTGCGATAGCGCCCATCTGGAAATCTTCGCTCATATGCTCCGGCCCTCTGTTGCGATAGTCTTCGATAGGTGTCTATTGCGGAAGCGTCAATAAACCCGTCTACCTTGCCGTGCGGCACAAAAACCGCTACGCCAACCGCGAAACTCGACAAAGGAAAAGATCATGTCCGCGCCCAAGAAAGTTG
>Ga0209345_10002171_pt1 | contig 22116 bp, 21 predicted proteins | sample Cruoilmetagenom7_FD_187294 | JGI IMG/M metagenome (GOLD analysis project Ga0209345, IMG submission 187294) | Oil polluted marine microbial communities from Coal Oil Point, Santa Barbara, California, USA - Sample 7 (SPAdes) (version 2) | ecosystem: Environmental > Aquatic > Marine > Oil seeps ... | reverse complement strand
CAGAAGGCCTAGTCCAGTCGAAAATCCCAGCGGCTTCTTCCGGAGCAGGGTGATCCCACCACTAACCCAGCCCAGGGATACTAAAATATCCGCAACAGATACAGCGTTCTCACCGAGAGGAGGGATCGTTCCCTCGCAGACTCCTGAAATGATCGTTGATACTGCCAGGGCAATAAAAGCCAGGCCGAAGATCACCAGGATCCAGCCGGCTACCTTTTCTCCAACTTTGCCTTCCAGCTTCTCCATAACTGTCTGATGGTCTAGAGTTTTCAGTAGAAGGAAGAGGGTCATCAAGCTTAGAACCACTAATCCCAGATTGATAAAGGCAATCCAGTTCCAGGGCCTGCCAAGGGTATAGCCTATATAGTTGTAGATCACGTAGATCAGAGCGCCCGGCAGCAGCAAGGTACCAAGCAGCTTTCCCCTTCTCATTAAAACCAATCCAGTGATAAATAAGGGCAGTCCGAGGATGATATTCACCAGGTCGTTGGCCAGATACTGCTCTATCAATCCAGGGTCCGGATAAAACACCTCGGGCAAGAGAAATCCCAGTCCGGAAAAAACAGTCATTATTATCGCAATGGCAGTTGACATGATTAATATTAACGAAAAGTTGTCCTTTAAAGGAAAATTCTCTCTGCGGGAAGGTCTGTGCGTCATATGTACTCCTTTATCCGGTAAAACGAGTTTTCTGAACTCGATTTCACCATTTCTCCTCCGCCGTGTGAGGTCAACCGTTATTTGCGAAAAGCAGCGCCTCCCTCAGCAACCAAGAGAAGAATGAGGGCAAAACTCACTGACTGGGTGAGTTCTTTGGCACACGTGAAATGGGAATATACTGCCTGATCTTCTGCCTTCTGGTCCAGTACTCCTGCCAGCGAGTCTGTAGAATCACAAAGATCTTTCTGGAGGGGGAGGGATTCCAGGCTGTTACTTTCCGTATCAGGCGCTCTTTTTCTGCTTCGCTCATCCGTTGCATTTGCAGCTCCTTACCTAACAGCTCTGCATAACTGGGGTTAAATGTCATTATTTCCAGCTCCTTTCATTTTTAATCTCCAGGATCAGATCATCTGGAGAACATCCTTTGACCAAAAAAGCATCCGCACCTGCCGCCAGGGCTTCCTCCCTGATATCGTCGTGCAAAGTGAGAATAACTACTCTGATATTCCTCCATCTTTTTTTGATGATCCTTGTAGCTTCCAATCCGTTCATCTTTGGCATAAATGCGTCCATCAGCACCACGTCCGGTTTGTTTTTTTCAATGAATTGGATTGCCTTTGCCCCATTATTTACTTCCCCAACTACCTGAATGTCTGGTTGGGTTAACATCAGGGCTCGTAATCCTTTTCTTGAAGTTATGCGGTCGTCGGTGATCAGGACTTTATACAAAACGGCGCTCCTTTCTACAAATCTGTTAAATAACGATTGTTGCTGTGGATAAGAAAGAACGGCTGCCGGAAAAAAAGTGCCACTCAGGGCTGTCATTCCGAATTTCTGCTCCTAATAATTTTCAATTACTGCCTGAATCATACAAAAGACCCCTCTAAAGCACATCGGACAAAGAGGGGATTTTCAGCAAGTAGGAAGGACTATTTTTTAGATTGAAATACTAGAACTCTGGATGATGTAATATCATCCAAATGATGTATCATACCAAGCTGGAAAAACGGTTGGGAAGTGATGATAATGACTTAAATATCATCTTCGAGGGATGCTACTCCCTCTTTTAAGGCATATAAAGCCGCTTCAGTTCGGCTGGCAAGGTGCAGCTTGGCCAGGATATTGCTAACATGGGTTCTGACAGTCGCTTCAGTAATGTGGAGATTCTCGCCAATCTCCCGATTGCTTTTTCCCTTGGCGAGTACCTGGAGGACTTCCAATTCCCGTTTGGTCAGCGGATCAGGACTGAGAGGTTTTTCTCCGGGTTGGAAGACCTCCTGCAAGACCATGCGGGCCACCGCTGGAGACAAGGACGATTCCCCCTGGTACACCTGGCGGATAGCTTCGATCAATTCTTCTGGCTGGGAATCCTTTAATAAATATCCCAGGGCGCCGGCCTTAATTGCAGGAAAAACCTGTTCGTCCGCAGCAAAGCTGGTCAGGACCAGGATCTTTACATCCGAAAACTTACCCTTGAGCTCCCGGATCACTTCAATGCCAGACATTTTTGGCATCAACAGGTCCAGCAGCAAGACATCAGGTTTTAGTTCTTCAAATTTAGCGACCGCCTCGAGGCCATTCTCTGCCTCATCCAACACTTCCAGAGTTGGCTCAGTTGCCAGTAATGCCTTGATCCCTTTCCGGACCACAATGTGATCGTCAACTATCAAAATGCGTATGATCTCATCATTCATAGGGTACCTCGATCCTTATCGTTGTTCCTCTCCCGGGCCAGCTGTCTAGTGTCAATTCACCATTCAGTAATTCCGCCCTTTCAATGATACCGTCCAGCCCCAACCCGCCGCCCTCGACCGATTCGTCGGGTTTAAAACCCACTCCGTCATCCATGATCTCCAATGTGACTCTGGACATGGTGCCGGTCAGATTGAGGGTAATCTGAGTGGCGTTGGCGTGTTTGAGAGCATTATTAAGAGCCTCCTGAGCGATCCGGTATAAGCCATCCTGGATTCGGTCGGAAAGCTCCATATTCTCATCGACGTTAATCTCAACATTCATACCAGCCCGTTCCTCGACAGCTTCTAATCTGGCCCGTAGGGCAGGGATCAAGCCCTGCATTTCCACCACGGAGGGGCGCAATTCAAAGATCAAAAGTCTCATCTCGCGCAGGGCTTCCTGGGCAGTGCTGCGGAGTTCTTCCAGCTGTTCGTTTGCAAGGGGGATATTTCGTGCGCCCAACTGCCGGAAAGCTGCTTCGGCATGCAGTGTAATCCCATACAGTGCTTGTGTTACAGAATCATGCAGTTCCCGGGCCAATCGGTTCCTCTCTTCCACGACAGCCAATTGAGTGGCCTGCCTGTAAAGCTGAGCGTTTTCAATAGCTACTGCGGTCTGGTCAGCCAATGATTGAAGAACTACCAGATCTGTATCGTCAAATGCGTTCACTCTTTCGCTCTGGGCGTCTATAACGCCGATCACTTTATCCTTCACTTTGATCGGCACAGTAACTTCTGACAAGGTCTTGCTCCCCTGCATTTCCACGTATCCGGGATCTTCCCGGACATCTGGCAGATAGACCACGTCCCCTGAAGCGGCAACTCTCCCGGTAATTCCTTCTGATCCGATTTTCAAATGGGAAGGATTGAAGTTAAACGCCGGATTTTCCCACAAAGGTCCAGCACCAACTCGATAAACCGCATAATCTTCCTCGATCATAGCAATGGCAACATGGTCATACCCGAAGGATTGGTGGATCGAGTGCACGACCTGGTTGAGCAGCTGATCAATTTCCATGATTGAGGTAATCTGCCGCCCCACTTCCCCAATAACCCGGAATTGTTCAGCCCGGCGCTGCTGGCCCTGGAACAGAGAGGCATTATCCACTGCCACGCCAATCTGCTGGCCAGCGGTGATCAGCAAACCTATCTCATCCTCACTGAAATCCCTTATTTCCTTTGAAACCAGGAAAATCGTTCCCAGGGTCCTGCTTTTTGAACATAAGGGAACCACCAGCAATGATTTCAAACCTTCTTCTTTGACGATCCCCCGTGAAAGACGTTTATCTTTAGTGATATCCTGGATCACCTGAGGTTCTCCAGTTTCAACTACTTTGCCAGAAAAACCTTCCCCAATCTCGAGGTGGTCGATTGCGGAAGCAAATTCTGGAGAAAATCCCCGATGGGCATGAATAGAAAGAATACTGGATTGTTTATCAAGCAGGTAGATACCTCCAATTTGGAGGCAGGTAGCCTGCAGCACCATGTCCAGCGCACTGTGCAGGATCTCATTCAGGTCCAAAGATTGGCTGACAACAGAGGAAATCTCATTGAGGGTTTTATACCCACCAACAAGTTTATTCATAATTCAAATTATACATGCCCACAGACCTAAGGGGAGGTTTTTACCATATAAATGGCTAAGAGATATTTTCTTAAATAACACTTTAGTCACCCCGAAACAAATTTCGGGGTGACTAAACAAGTCCCAGAAAATCAGGGACAAACGCAGACGGGTCCTACTTGTAGATTCGTACTCATCTTTCCACCAGCTGCTTCGCATTCAGGATTTCTGAGGTTCTTAGTGCAAACAAGTGCAGGACCACCCGGCTTAGGGTCGGATTGTGGTTCAGGGATCGACACCATCGGTTGGATATATACCGGATCATCACATCCTTCCAGTTTGAGCTGGAAATTCAAAGCCAGACCAGGTGATCCGGGCAGCATCTGGAACATGCAGATCAGCCGGTCCGGGTATCCCTGCAGGCCGCACTTATAAGCTTGATAATCGCCCAGCTGGGCGCTGTATTCATAAAGCGGGGATCCATTCATGGATTCTGGATTTAATCCTGGGATCTCTCCATCAACTCTCAGGACTACGGGGAGCTGCATGGTGTCTTCCGGCAAACCCAGGGTAAGCAGAGAGACTTCCATCCCGGCAAAGGGATCACAATCAGATGTCTCCGGCATCGGTGGAGGAATGGGTGGATCGCTGGGGTCAAATTCATAGGCACCTGGATCACAAGCTGAGCCTTTTGGCCGGGTGATCCCCCGTTGATCATCAGTTATTCCAGCACAACCAGAAAGCACATCAATCACGGGACTGCCGGGCAGCAAGGCATGGGTTTCTGTACCACCGCCGTTATCCATCAGAGGCCCGATCATGGGGTTGGATTCAATAGTACCTCCACAAGTGCCATCTGTACTATAGTTTTCCGTCCCCGAATAATTCATGCCATTTTCAAGCTGGCAATCCATAGGCAGATTATCGACAAAGAGAGAGTTTTCAATAGAAGCCTTATCTGCAAGATTTACTGCCCCTCCTCCCCAATTTGTGTTTTCAAACATTTCTTCTTCTTGGGTCGCCACATTATATGCAAAGGTTGAGTGTGTGATTTCAATGTCAGGAGATGCATGCCGGAGGGGATAATTTATAAATCCACCTCCATCGAAGGCAGAATTTCCGGAGAATGTACTATTAGTAATATACATATCGCCATACCTCGAGTAGATACCTCCCCCATGTCTTGCCTCGTTTCCAGAAAATGTACTTGATGAAATACTTACTGAACCTGGGAGGGGATTAGAGTATATAGCGCCACCCCACGATATCGTCTCGTTACCAATGAATGAAGAACCCGTGATTATAGTATTAATGTGCGGTTGGGTGGCTTCAGTAACCGTAAAATTATCTGTGGACTCCCACGGGTGTCCAATGGCAATACCACCTCCACGCTCATCAGTAGTATTGTAATTAATGTTCATGTTGGAAAGCTGGTTTGTATCAAGGAGCAGTATTGCCCCTCCCATAGATACAGCACGATTCTGCTGCAAATAAGAGTCCTGAAAAGAAAGCTCTCCCATTACGTGGCACACCGCTCCACCGTGGGATTGAAAAGCTTCATTATCATAAAAATGAGTTTCGGTGAGCTGGGTACTGGACGTAATCCGCGGGACAGTGTCCAAATCCCCGTCCATGATGTCAATCGAAGGATCTCCACCATTGCTGAATGCCCCGCAGCTGTTGGCAGTATTCAACATGAATAAACCTTTATCCATCGTGATATCTGTATTCTCAGAAAAAATTGCCCCTCCGATCTCTGAAGCGGTATTCTGGATAAAATGTGATTGTTCGCTCATATATTTACTATCATCACCTTCTCCAGGACGTTTTGTGTAAACAGCACCGCCATAAATCGCGCTGTTTCTCCAATATTCATTTACTGTTCCTTCCAAATTTGATCTCACAGCGAAAATTGCACCTCCAGAGTTATCCGCTCGATTTTCCCTGAATTCAGACCGAACGATGAAAACAGTACTACTTTCATCGACCAGCATTAGTGCGCCGCCATTATCAAATGCATAATTATCGAGAAATTCCGCTTCGTTGATAGTGATAAACTCTCCCGCTTCATCTGAACCGTCTTTCATAGAATAGATCGCCCCACCCTGACCGGCCGCAAAATTTTGATGAAATGAGGAATCAGTTACAACAAGGGCGCCATTTACATTGAATATCGCGCCGCCAAGATTAAAACCAGTGCTAAGCGTTTCTCCGGCATGGTTTTCCTGGAAATGAGAATTATCAATAATCCTCACTCGACCTGAATCATTGTAGACAGCACCTCCCCGACCAATTAAATCTCCGTCCGGGTAAGCCACATTATTAAGAAACGTTGTATGAGAGGCAAAGAAATCACCCTGCAAATTAATGACTGCCCCACCAAATGGCCTGGCCCCATTACTTAGTGATAAATCATATAGTTCCAGATCACCGCTCGGTTGAATGTAAAAATGTCCCATAGCTGGACCCTGGATATCGATCGTAGCGTTATTGCCGTTGATGGTAATCGTTTTTGTGATGAGAGGCAGGCCATTATATATTGATATTGGACCAGCATTGATAGTATTATCAACCTGAGTGAGAGTATAAATACAACCGGCATCCAGGTTAATTATCGCAGGTTCAGGGTTTTGATTAATATCATTTAGATTATTGATTAAGTTTGTAACACTGCAGCCGGGGTTATAGATAGTCGCTGGAGGTGGTGGATCGCAGGCACTGAGAAGAAGAACAATAATTATTAGGAACATGATAAAAAATGGCTTATTATTCTTGGTCTTCATTGGATCTCCTCCTGAACATGAGTTAGCTAACTATTTTTGATCAAATTATCGACTCTAGGGCGGACAAAAGCAAAGGTACGTACCATCCTTGATCTCCCTGTATTCCCCTCCCAGGGTTTTACATGCCCGGGGACCCAGATTGGGGTGGCAGCCGATTGGCTCGCTTCCGCCTTCCTCCGCTTGCTGGGTCTCCGGCAGCATTACGTATTGAGAATATAACAAGCCATCACAAATCTCCATTTCAAGCTTGAAGAACTGTTCCGTTCCTGGCATCTCGGGGGTTAAGGTGAACAGACAATATAGCCTGTCAGGGAATCCCTGAAGGTCACACTTATTAGCCGGGTTCCCTCCCAACCAGGCCTCAAAAGGCAAGACAGTCTCGCCAATATCCCCTGTTTTACCCCCTCCCGGAACCTCAGGGATCATTTTTAAATAGATCGGAATATTATAAGTGCCGTCAATGATATTCAGCGTCACCAAGGAAATATCTACTTCATCAAAGAGGAGACAGCGCTCGTCTTCAGTCGGGGGCGGTGGAGGAGGAGGTGGTGGTGGCGGCACTTCAGCTGCTGCCTCAGTGGGAGCAGCGGGCGCCAAAACCTGCGGTGCAGGTGTTGATGTTCCATTGCCTGGAAAATTAGGCAGGATCGCAGGCGTATTGAAGATCAAACTGTATACGATCCAGACCATTGCGCCCAAAACAGCCGCGCCGCCGCCATAACCAAATATTCCTTTGATCAAACTCGGTTTCTGGATTGATGGTCCATTTATTGGACTTCCTGTCTGATTAAGGATTCGTTCAGCAAGAGCTTTGGGTGGGATAACAGGGATGAAAGCGCCCAGGGCAACCGATTGGGCAATCAGCATCTGCCTTCGTTCCCGGCATTCAGGGCACACTTTGAGATGTTCCTTGACAAACTGCTCTCGATCCAGCAGCTCTTCATTATCATGAAGTGCACCAAGTAATGCTGTTACTTCCTGGCATTCTCCTTCTGGATCTTCCAATAAGAGTTGGATACCATAGCTCTCCTGGAAGGCAGCTCGAGCCCGGTGTAGGGACACCTTGACATTTGAATCGCCAATGTCCAGGATCTCGCCAATCTCACCGTAGCTGAACTGGTTCAGTTCGCGCAGAACAAGGATTTCCCGATGCTGGGGAGTCAGCTTGTTCAATGTGTTTTGGACTTGGTTTGCCGCGTCTCTCGACATGGTTTCTCTTTCAGGACCTGGACCAGTTGATCTAACTATTGTGTCTTCTTCTAGTGGATCCACATCGCGATCCTTCCTGGTCAGGTCTATAAAATAATTACGGGTCAAGCGGAAGATCCAGGCCCGGAAGTTCCAGGGTGGTCCCAGTTTATCCAGGTTGGCATGAGCACGGATAAAAGCTTCCTGGGTTAAGTCTTCTGCCAGGGCAGGGTCATGCGACAGCATAAGGGCAAAGTTGTACACGGATTGAAAATAGCGATTGAATAATGAAGTGAACGCTTTCCGATTGCCATTAACTGCTTTTTGAACCAACTGCAGATCTGGATTGCTTGGTTGAGCCATAATGTTCCTTACTCTACAAACGAAAACTAAGCTGAAAATGTTACGGATGAATTGATCTTACTTCTATAGGAAATGAAATATTGAATTTTGGCCTTACTCACAGAGTTTAAACTACTCATGAAGTGTGCTCGTTTTTTCAATAATCTCAGTGTAACATAATTCAAATGTTGGAATTTACTAAAATTTCCCCCTGAATCAGGAGATATTCGCAGATATATCGGTCGTTGTATTTCCGGTCCTGACAAATAATCCCGGGGGTCAAATCCAAAGATTCCAGATAAACCTTGTTCATCTACGTGTTAAGTATTAGATTAAACCCCACTTAAGTAGTATTTATATATAGTATTCTTTTGTTATACTTCACTCAAAATGAAGTATAACAATTCGTTAGACAATGAGGTGCAGTATGTTTTTTGAGAGAAAGACAAAATCACAAAGTATCTTGAAAACGGCCTGGTTTCCTATCCTATCAATGGGAGCATTCTTGGGTATCCTTAGTCTGTTTGGACCAAGACCTGCATTTTACACATTGGGCGGGATCTACTTTCTTGCTTCGATATTTCCCATTGCAACTGTCTTGAAAACCCGCAACAACAGCTACCTGGCAGTAGCTTTGTTCCTATTTTTTGCCGGTCTGGTTTGCATCTCTGCACCTCCTGCTATTGCTAACAAAAACGATATTGGCTTGACTCCTGTTTTTCTCGTTTTTATGTACGGACTACTAATGGTCGTAGCTTATCAGGCTTTTAATAGAAAGCTTCGTTGGCGGGGAGAAGAAATTTTTGAGCTGGCAGCATTACCAGTAGAAGATATTGGCAACAGCTTCACCGCCCGCCCCCGTCCGGCCGGACAGGTGTCGGTCAGCAAGACTGAAATGATCCGGTTTGTGGATTTTGTAACTCGCAATTTAATAGCCTTCCCTTTCAAAGAGGAAACCCGGGTGGTTTTTGTATTGACCTTACCAGGTAACGACTTTCCTTATCTGTTTGGGATTAAGAAGGATTACTCGGAAGATTCCTGGGTGGCTGTGGATTACAACGGGAATATCACAGTAAACATCACTGAAGAAGATTACCTGTTATTCAAGATGGATCTTGAATTTGATCAGCTCTGCCAATCCCTGGGGAATGTTATTGGAGAGTTCTTGCAGTTATCCAAGGAAGGTAAGGATTCCCAGATCATTGATCGCATGAATGCACTGCGATTAAATCCTTTCAACTAATGAGGAAGCCAAGATGAATTTTGAAACTGCTGCCCTGTACGGGGCGATCATTTCCAAAGATTATGCTGAAGATTTTTTCAAATTGCTTGTAAATTATCAGGATATTTCTGCTTCAGAGGCGGCTTCCAGACTCAGTTTACATATCAGGACCGCACAGGATTTCCTGGAAAATCTGACCGAGTTGAAAGTCGTCCAGAAAACCGAGGTCTTTGAAAAGAAAAGACCCTACTTCCGGTATACCCTGGTCCAAACCAAACTTAAACTGGATCTGGACCTCTCCATCTTCGAAAAGGAAAACCCCGGAGAAGGCCTTGCTCGCCTGGTCCGTGAAAAGAAAGAGAACGGCGCTAATTTTTCTGTGGCGCGCACGGGAGACTGCTTCAGCACAGTTGCAGTCTGGGAAGGGAAAGGTCGGGAGCGTCAAGAACACAAGATCAGCCTGACCACCCCTCAGGGACAATTCCTATTTCACCTCCCATTCCCCCAGGCCCGCCCAATGACAATCTCGGACATCATGGAGAAAGCCGTGATTGAGGAGGATTATTCAAAAGAAATCCAGGACATAGTGGATGAACTGATCAAGTTGGATGTGATTGAGGTCCTTTAAAATAATAGGGACTGAGTCCTTCCAAAGGGATCAGTCCCTAAATTCAGATCAAACAAAATCTCCTACCTCTGCCTGCAAATCGTTTCTTCAGTTATTCAAAATATATTTTCGGAAAAGTTCAAAAAAAAGCTCCCGGATTGGGAGCTTTTTGTAGGTTCCTTTTATGATTCATCAGCCGTTTAATTAATCACTCTGATCTCGACATAAAATGGATCTCCAACTGGACCAAGGCCGAACTCGTTTCCATACTGATCCTTTAATCCCCAGTAGCCTCTGATGACTCCGTTCACCTTCGGTGCTCGCAAAGTGACAGAAATATCGATGCTTTCGCCTGGTTCAACCTCAACAGGAAATACGTTTTCTTTATCCGGACCTGACATCTGCCTTCCGGATACAAAGTATAAAGAATATCTTGTTGTCCAGGTACAGGTGCCTGAGTTATACAACCGCCAGGTTTTTACAAATTTATGATCAGCATGGATCACGGTTTGATCGGGGATGGTAACATCAGTTCCAAACAAAGCCTCATTGCACCCCTCCTCGACGACCTCGCCTGGTTTGGAAATTTCGGTGGGAAAAGGAGTGACTGTTAAGGTGGGTACCGCTGGGGTTTCGGTGTAGAAGATTGTAGCCGTAGGTTCCATTGTGCTTGTAGGTAGCGGGGTATCAGTCACAGCAGCCGCAATCGCTGTCTGGGTATTGATCAGCGCGGCAGTTTGGCGGCGCGCCCCAACACCTTTAACCAGAAACATTATCACCAGTACACCTAATGAACCGACCAGCAAAATAATGGGTAAGAATTGAATTCGTTTCATAAATAGAAATATTCTCCGTCCAATAATTATGATATCAATAATAATACCGCATTCAAAGCGTTTTTTTAGGAAAATATGAAAGATGAGGGTACTTCCAGTTTTTTACTGTTTCCCAGACAATAAAATCCCCGGACTGGTTTTTTCTGATCCAGTTTCTAATACTCAGCCAACATTATTAAAAGTCCGGTCATTTCTCCTCTCAAACGCATCGTTCTCAACCAGTAAATTATCAAAATAACTATGGGAAATCTTGGCTTTCAGAAATGCCCGGAAAATCGGGCCCGGGGGTAGCGTTCTGGCTTCGCGACCGATCGAAGAACTTCAGGATCCAGTTCTCCATTTTCCGCTAGTCCCTTTCCCGGGAAAAGCGGAATCAAAATGATCAGCAAGAAAGGGTTCCTCACCCAGAATTCTGCCCGGGAAGATCCAAAACACCCTGACAATCGGTATTCAAAAGAATAATTGACTTTATAAAGTTACCAACTGGATATTAATGATCAAATAGACCGCACCCAAGAAAGCAAACAAGATAGCTGCTGGAAATACCCTATGAACCATTAAAGCTGCTCGGGGCACCTCATCCTTAATACTCATGACCGCCCCAGTGGCGAACATACTAATTACTCCCAGACCAGCCAGGGCGATAAGAAGGAGCGCCAGGTTTGAGAAAGTATTGAAGGGATCCAGTCTGAAGATTCGGATCCCAGTAAGGATAACTGCGCCCAGGGCGATCAATTTGTGTATATTGAACAGCAAGTTATTATAGGGTTTTCCACCTTTACTGACCAGGAAACCAAATCCGGTTAAAACCAGGAATAATAAACCCGGCACAACCAATAGTTTGACTATGTTCATATTCATTCCTTTTGGCTGGTTATTTTCCTTTTTATATGATACGTCAAAAATATATAAATGGTTGTATAGATATCAAACGAGTTAAAACAAGAAGCCCCGATTTTCACGGGGCTTCGCCAAAAGGAGCTAGAAAAACGTCTAGAAACCTTTCATGGTGTTGCCGAGGACCAAAAGCACAAAGGCAACAACTACCAGCCAGAAAGCAAACGGGGTCAAAAAGGCTACGACACCAAATTTAGCGATCAGGCCAACTGCTGCGACAACAACTGAGATCCAAAACACATTCTTGGTTGGGGGTGTGAGTTTCATTTTTTCTCCTTGGTCATTACATTATTATAATTAGGACACTGTTGTTAACGTCAATAATCAAAACGAGTTACGGTGAATTTCCCTTATAATTGATCAGCCGATCAGTGCCATTAGAGTCGCTGCAGAAAACACGATAATCATGCCCGCAATCATCAATAATAAAGTTCTTGAATAACCCTTGGGGGCTATTTGGCCTTTCTGGTCCATATCTTTCATGCCAGGAAATAGCCGCCAGAAAAAAGTGGCAATTGACAAGGTCATTGCCCCACCCACAAATGGAAGGGTTTGGGTATCTCCCCGAACCAAGAAAACGATCAGTAAAAGAATAAAGATCAATTTTGATCCTGCGACCCAATTGACCAGGTATTTCACCATTGCATGGACATCGGGATCGCTCTTCGATTTCTCCCAGGCCTTAAAATATCCCATGGCATTTGCCAATTTAGAATCCGGCATAAAATAGAGAATCATAATATTTCCAATCTCTAGAATAACAAATAGCCCAATCGCAATTTTCAACCAAATCATCATTTCTCCTCTAACTGGCAAGACTGAAGAACATGGGACTGAAGTAGGGAATCAGCCAGATAATCCAGACTATTACACTGAATTTATGAAAGTTGGTGATTGCTTTTTCATCCTTCTTGATCAAAACTACCAAAGCCCAAACGGCATGGATGAACATCAAGATAATGGCTATTAAACCTGAGATGCCATGAACATCAAACGTTAACCCCCCCACAAAATCGAGCATCATGCCAGTTCCCCAGGTATCACAGATCAAACCCATGACAAAAAAGACCAGGTGCCAGGGTTTTAATCTTCCCTGAATGCGTTCGCTCCAAACGCCCACGGAATAAAAAATCAGGGCTGCAGTGATGATAATGCTTGCTGATGAATCCATTATTTCTCCCTCTTGATTTGACTAACTGGGGGATTATATCGTATCAGACCTGGTAATTCAACGTAAATCAAAATCACATAAACAAGGACAAAAAAAACCGGAGCATCTGTTGGATGCTCCGGTTCAGCTAAGAGGATATTTTCTTTGTTTATATCTGATCTTCATCAGATGGCGCGTTTTGAGCTGGTCATTGCCAATTCAGCGCAGCGGCACTGCAATTGGGATCCCCATTCAACCAGCTTCGAACCCACCACATCTAAAATCCGAATGCTTAACTTTGTTATTCTTGATTCACAAACTTCTTCTACAGATCGAATATAACGATACTGCATTGCTTGGGCGATCTCATCTTCTCGCCTTTTAGTTTCTACGTAGTAAGTATTCCAGGTTAACATTTTTTTCTCCTATTAGCGATATTTATTTTTTCAATCTGCTTGTTACGTTGGTAAGTTATATTTTTGTAATCTCCATTTTTCACCTCCAAAGGGTAGCTACTCACACAATAAAAATGCTGCTACTGCCCGCAATGTGTCTTGCACTCGTTCTTCATTGAGCGCATAACACTTTGCTCCCGAGCAGCGTCTTTCAATCAAATAACCTGTGGCGCTGAGCTGTTTCAAGTGCCTTGAGGCTGCCGACTGGCTCAATTCCAGTTTGTCCATGATTTCCTGGGACCTCATTTCTCCTTCTTCGGCAATCACTTTCAGGATATTCAGTCTCAGGTCATCTGCCAGGGCGCTAAGCCGGATTGTGATCTCGTTTCGGCTTAGATCCGGCGCATGCACCTTGGTATCTTCTGGAAGTCGAGCTCCGAAGATCAAACCCCGGGAATTCTTGTAATGGAACATCCCCTGATAAGGTCCATTGTGAGCACTGGGAACGAAAACCATTTGCTCGTTCTCACCAATCTCGTCCAGGTAATCTTCGTTCACGTCTGTGCCAGTAATGTATTTGGCAGCTTCCTGGCGGCTCATATTTCTGAAATCAACTTGTTCAAAAGCCATTACCGCGTCTTCAAGCATTGGTACGATTCGCTGCCATTCAGCTTTGAAATGTTCGTCCCACATGAATTTCAAATGGGAAGAAATTTGGCGCTGCATTTCTGGTGGATCATTCAGCAGTTCAAAGGCTTTGCTTTCAATCTCTCTGTCAATTCCTGTTTTTGAGAATTTCTTCTCCAAGTAATCCAGGAAGAAATCGATATCAGCCAGTAATGAGTCCTTGTTTGCATCAGGCAGATCCTCATCCAGTTCGCAAGGTTCATAAGAAATGTAAAAGTCCAGTAACTGATCCCTCAGAGTGACAGGATTGCTATTCTTCATATGCCGCAGGTAAGATGGTATATCTTTCCAAAATCGCGCCGGGAGTATTATGTAATGCAAGCCAATGATTACCAGGTTATGCCGAGCCATCTGTTTTTCATCAAGCACTGCCGCCGTTTCGTAGATCCAGGGATTTAGCCCCGATAGTTCTTCACTTCTGTTAATCAACACCATACTGTTGATAAAAGTTTGCACCGGGTCGAGCCGGACTTCTACGGTGTTCACTTCTGGAAGGACTATGGCATCTGGATTTGGCATTATTACTCCTCTTTATTACTATTACGGGTTACCCGTTGTAACGGGTAATACTCATATCTTAGCATAGAAAACCCGCTTGTCAAGACCCAAATCCAATTTATTTTAGAGCGGTACTATATAACGGATATTTTAGAAATAAGTTTCGAGCGGAAAAACAGATCCCTTTTTAGGTGTGAACCCAAATACTTCCAGGACTAAATCGAATTTTCTGTCTTAATGATTCTCCGTCTTTTCTTTACTGTAAGTTGCAAACTCTCTAGACAGGCTATAAATATCAAGGGTCATTCACCTCCCTACCAACCTGCAAGCTGCGGGAGCAAATTGTCCTCATGGTTTGAGATATAATTTTTACATCAAAGAATGAGATCTATTCAGAAGGAGTATTAGATGGTCAAGAAAACCAGACCTTATATTATCATTACAACGATTATGATCGGAGTATTTGCTCTTTCTGCCTGCAAAGGCGGCGAAGAAATTGTGCCCACACCTTTTGTTGATGGCGAAGAAGATGCCTTCATTGGCATCCCCAACCCTGCTTCGTTTTACTGCCAGGAAATGGGATATGAGTTAGAACTCAGAGATACTGATGGCGGCACTGAGGGGATCTGCAAAATGCCCAACGGCGCCGAATGCGAGGAATGGGAATTTCTGGCTGGGGGTTGTTCCATCGAGTGGACATTCTGTCAGAGACAGGGTTACAACATCAGTGAAGGCGAGGATGGAGCAATCTGCACTTTCAATGACGGCAGTACCTGTCCGGAATACGAGTTCTTCATCGCGGAGTGCCAACCACCCGAATAAATGACCGTCAATTAGAACATCAGGTAGAATAAAAGCACAACATACTATTATTTGTTGTGCTTTTCCTTTAACCGCGGTTTTCCAATCTGATTAAACTTAAGGAGCCCCCTATGTCAGCCAAACTCACCAGTCCAGACCAGGACCTTGGACGTTTAGTTAAATCAGCTGAAAGACTGGGCATTGAGCTGGATGAATCAGCAGCGCGTCAGTGGCTGACTGCCATCTATGACTCCAAAAATGAGGAGGAGATCGTCTTTGACGATCGCACCGGGGTTTTTGGACATAAAGTCTCCATGCTGGATTTCAGTTCCGAAGACCTGGCCCACTTCAGAAAAGTCGGCCGGATAGTTGAATTCAAGGATATTCCAGGCAAAGTTGAAACTGCCCTGGCCCTCTCGGGATCAGCGGCTCAATCAAAAATCCAGATCTATCCGGGGGATGCAGATTATTTTGAGCGCATTAATATCCTGACTAATACCAGGGATGAAGCATGTCTGGAACTTGCTCGTCTAATAAAAGAGAAAGCTCTTGAAACTCTCTCCGGGCCTACCTACCATCTTATGGAGGTGCGTTTCGGATCTTTCCCCCAGGATGTCTTGATTGATAACCGCGAATATCCTGCCGGAAGTTCAATATCCTGGACTCCCGAGCAGGTAATGGAAGGAGTAATTAAAGCCAATGCTCCCGACGGTAATTCCATTGAAATCACCTGGTCTGAAATCGCCCTCAACCCTGGTTGGTGTAAAATCGATTGGGTCTTTGGGGATCCCATCCGTGACGAATTAGTAAATGTCAGCAATATGCTGGATGTTACCTGGGAAGCGCCAGACGGGTCGATCATCCCGCTGGATGGGTTTCTTGATCCTTATTTCCAGGAAATTTACCTGGAAGAGGAATCCGTTCCAATCTTTTCCAAGCTTTCGCAGCACGTATCTGCCGACGCCCTGGAAGAATACGTTGAACAGCTCGAAAAAGAAGTAAATAAATACATCACAAAGAACATAAATTATGGCAAGGCCGCAAAGCGCATGTACAACATCTTCCGGCTGACAGGACGTTATAACGAGGCGGCAATTATCAGGGAGCTGTTTGATGAACCATCATCAATGCTGTATCAAGTATGGGCGCTGATCCGCACCATGGAGGAATGCAGCCACCCGGGATCAAGCATAACCGCAGAAGTAGTCCAATCCCAGGCAGATAGTCTGATCCTCGAAGTGGTCCAGACACTAGAAGGTGATGAAGAGAGTATAGTTGTCCAACACCTCCTCAATCTGAGGGATGCACTGCAAGAACAACATCAAGGAGTAGCCCTTCCTCGCACCGTTGAAGCTGCCCGCGATGAAGTGATCAATATTGTCAACAACTTCTTCTATGAAAAATTAACCACCATCCCGGAGATCAAAAAATATATGGACCAAATGAGAGGTTAACCCGCCAAACTTGATTTTCCGGAAAAAGACGCTATAATATCCAGCAATAAGTTAACGCGATGACCGGGACGAGTAGAGATTCAAGTCTTCAACAGGGAATGAAAGCCACAGATTGAGAGCTTTCTAGAAAGACAATCTTCGAAAACCCCCCGCGAGCGGGTCCCTGAAATCAACAGATAGTAAGGCGACACGTTTGGCCCCGTTACTGGCCCAACGAGATGAGTCCAGCACCAGGATAAGGACTTAAATCTGGGTGGAACCGCGAGAAACTCTTGCCCCAGCAGGCAGGAGTTTTTATTTTAATGGAGGTACATTATGGCAAAAGACGATTATCTGGGATCTGAGTTATGGAAGATCCGGCATTCAGCTGCCCATGTCATGGCCCAGGCAGTGAGGGATATTTTCCCGGAAGGCAAAGCCAAGATCGCAATAGGTCCGCCTATTGCTGATGGATTTTATTACGATTTTGATCTGCCCAGACCTTTGACCCCGGAAGACCTGGAACATATCGAAGGCAAGATGCGGAAGGTCCTTTCTGAGGACCACGGCTTTATCCGCCGCGAACTTTCCGCTGATGAAGCCCGGGAGCTCTTTAAGGATCAACCCTATAAGCTGGACTTGATCGATGGACTTGAAGCCGGCGGGCTGGATGAATACGGCGAACCTTTAGATGAAGAAACCGTTATTTCAACCTATACCCACGATGATTTTGAGGACCTTTGCCGGGGACCGCATGTCGAAAGCACCAAGCTGATCAATCCCAAAGCACTAAAATTGCTGAATGTGGCGGGAGCATATTGGCGCGGCGATGAGCACAACCCCATGCTCCAACGCATTTATGGAACCGCCTGGGAAACAAAAGATGATTTGGACGCCTATCTTGAAAAACTCGAGGAAGCAAAACGGCGCGACCACCGCAGGCTTGGAAAGGACCTTGATCTATACAGCACCAACCCGGACGTTGGCAGTGGTTTAGTGCTCTGGCATCCCAATGGGGCTTATATCCGCTACAAAGCAGAACAATACTGCCAGGAAGAACATCTCAAGAATGGTTATGAGTTTGTCTCTACACCCCATATCGGAAAAGCCCACTTGTGGGAAACCAGCGGCCACTTAACCTGGTATGAAGAGAATATGTATTCCTCGCTCGATATCGATCAGGAATCCTATTTTCTAAAACCGATGAACTGCCCCTTCCACATCATGATCTATAAGAATTCCCTGCACAGCTACCGCGATCTGCCATTACGCTGGGCAGAATGGGGCACTGTATATCGCTACGAACGCAGCGGGGTTTTGCACGGAATGATGCGGGTGCGCGGGTTCACTCAAGATGACGCCCATATCTTCTGCAGCCCCGAACAGATGCCAGAAGAGATCGACAAAGTATTGAATTTCTGCCTCCATATCCTGCGCGGTTTCGGAATGGAAGATTTCCATGCCTACCTGGCGACCAGGGATCCCGATAAGTCAGCTGGCGATGCCGATCGATGGGATGCAGCCACTGAAGCACTGCAGGAAGCCCTGGACCGAGCAGAGCTGCCTTATGATATCGATGAAGGCGGAGCCGCTTTTTACGGACCCAAGATTGATCTAAAAATGATCGACGCCCTGGATCGAGAATGGCAATTGAGCACGATCCAGTTTGATTTCAACCTGCCAGATCGGTTTGATCTAAACTATGTTGGCGAAGATGGTAAGCAGCATCGACCCTATATGATCCACAGGGCTTTACTGGGATCAATTGAACGCTTTATGGGAGTATTGGTGGAACACTACGGCGGGGCTTTCCCACTTTGGCTGGCCCCTACCCATGCCGTCTTGATCCCGATCACCGACCGCAACCTGGATTACGTCCACGGTGCGGCAGAAAAGATGAGGGAAGAAGGCCTACGCGTCACCGTAGACGACAGCAGTGACAGGATGGGCGCGAAGATCCGCGATGCTGAAAAGTTAAAGATCCCTTATATGCTGGTCGTCGGTGATCGCGAGCAAGAAGCCGGCACGGTTGCCCCTCGCTTGCGCTCTGGCGCCCAGTTGGATCCAATCAGTATTGATGAACTGATGAAACGCATGCTTGAGGAGATCAGAACCCACGCCCAGATCTAGATCAAAGGGGGCAGTTTGGGTTTGCAACAACCCTTCTGCCCTCTGCTTTCCGTTGACGTTATTCCCAAAATAATGGTATTATTGAAGTCTAACTGGAATTAAAAAAGGAGAAACTAATAGGAAACATTAACTTCCGGGCGAATGATCGAATCAGAGCAAACGAAGTTCGCCTTATTGACCCCACAGGGGAAAATATTGGAGTAGTACCAATAGAAGAAGCCAGACAGATTGCCAGGGATGCTGAAATGGACCTGGTAGAAGTTGCGCCCAATGCCAGGCCACCTGTATGCAAGGTGATGGATATGGGTAAATTCCTCTACGAACAGGAAAAAAAGCGCCAAAAGGCCCGCAAATCACAGAAGATCGTGGAAGTGAAGGAAATTCGCCTGCGGCCAAAAACCACTGACCATCATGCGACCTTTAAGGTCCGTGACGCCAGACGGTGGCTGGAAAGCAACAAAAAAGTGAATGTCCGGGTCCAATTCCGGGGCCGGGAAGTTCATTATCCTGAGATTGCCTTGAAAATGCTGGAAGATATCGCAGAAGAGCTAAGTGACGTCGGCGTGGTGGAACAAAGACCTTCCCGGGAAGGCTATTCCATGCTGATGGTAATAGCCCCCGCAAAAGAATAAAACTCCCTTTCTTTTAATTTCCCAAAGATTTTTCGCGCGGTTTTCTTACAGCTCAAATCCGCGCCTTTCTGGGTGTGCAAATCAAGTTTGATATGGTATATTAACCGGGCTGTAAAAACCAAGTATAGTAGCTGCTGAGTGCGGCAACAGGTGCCGATAGGCAACCGGCGCTCAGGGGTCTGCAGGAGAGTAAAGAATGGCACGAGTAAAAACAGGAACCAATCGTCGACGTCGGCATAAGAAGATCCTTAAGATGGCGAAAGGGAATTATGGCACGCGCAGTAAACTTTACCGCCGAGCCAATGAAGCCATGCTGAAAAGTCTCTGGTATGAATACAGGGACCGACGGACAAGGAAACGAGATCTGCGCCGGCTCTGGATCACCAGGATCAACGCCGCTTCCCGCATCAACGGGCTGACCTACAGCCGCTTGATCTATGGATTGAAAGAAGCCAAGATCAACCTTAACCGCAAGATGCTGGCCGATATGGCTGTCCGCCATCCGGAAGCATTTGCCCAGGTTGTAGAAAAAGCGAAAAAAGCCATCGCGTAAATAAAATGAGCCAAAATCAGAGAGGACAGGGTCACCTGTCCTTTTTGTTTTTAATGCTACAATCGATTCTTGAGAGGGCAAACCATTATGATCACTTCCCGTCAGAATCAAAAGATCAAGAAGGTCAAACAATTAACTTCACAGGCAAAATTCCGGAAAAAGGAAAACGCCTATGTTGTTGAGGGGATCCGATTATTAGAAGAAGCCCTCCAGGCAGATCAAATACCCGAGCAAGTGCTTTATTCTCCTGACCTCGATCAAAGAGGTCAAGCCCTGGTGAAGATTTTCCAGGACCAACAGGTGGCTTGTGAGCTCGCTGCTCCAGACGTATTAAATGCCGCCAGTGATACAGAAAATTCCCAGGGGATCATGGCTGTATACCCAATCGATCCGCTGCCTTTGCCTAATAGAAAAGACCTGGTACTTATAGCTAATGAGATTCGAGACCCCGGAAATCTGGGTACATTGATGAGATCAGGTCTGGCGGCCGGCGTTGACCTGATCCTTCTCTCCCCCGGAACAGTGGATCTTTACTCACCGAAAGTCATTCGGGCAGGGATGGGAGCCCATTTCCGCTTGCCTGCTTTGGCCGCTTCTTGGGAAGAAATCACGCAAATCACTGCCGGACTGGTCCTTTACCTGGCAGATATGAATCAAGGCAAGAGTTGTTGGGATACCGATCTATCTGGCCCGGTGGGAATTATCCTGGGTGGAGAAGCCCATGGTCCAGACCAAAAAGCCCGGGAGCTCTCAAACCATTCCATTCACATCCCCATGAATACTCATTCAGAATCATTAAATGCGGCAGCGGCAGGAGCTGTTCTCCTCTTTGAAATTCGCCGCCAGCAGTATCTTCGGGATTAATCCAGACAATTATGCAGGTTCTATGACAGAACAAGAACTCCCTCTTAATCAGATCCTCCATGGCGATGCGGTTCAGGTCATGAGGGAGCTGCCAGAAAACTCCATTGACTTGATCTTTGCTGATCCTCCATATAACATGCAGATCAAAGGCAATTTGACCAGGCCAGATTTCAGCAAAGTGGAAGGAGTGGATGACGACTGGGATAAATTTGACAATTACCAGGCCTATGATGAATTTACATCAGCCTGGTTAAAAGCTGCCCGTCGTGCATTAAAACCCGAAGGAGCTATTTGGGTCATCGGCACTTATCATAATATCTATCGAGTCGGGAAATCCCTTCAGGATTTGGGATTCTGGGTGATCAATGAGATCATCTGGGAGAAAACCAATCCCATGCCCAACTTTAAGGGTGTTCGTTTTACAAATGCCCACGAAACTCTGATCTGGGCAAAACAGAACAAGAATTGTAAATACACAATTAACTATCATGCCATGAAGCCATTTAACGATGGAAAACAGATGCGCAGCACCTGGAATTTGCCCATCTGCAAAGGAAAAGAACGCATCCGTGTAAATGGCGAAAGCGCTCATTCCACTCAAAAGCCTCTTTCCCTGCTGTACCGCGTGTTACTGGCATCCACAAATCCGGAAGATGTGGTTCTAGATCCATTTTTCGGAACAGGCACGACCGGGGCAGCCGCAAAAATCCTGCACAGGAACTGGATCGGTATCGAAAGTGATCAATCTTATATACCCATTGCCCGGGATCGGATAAAACAGATCAAGATTGAAGATTTCAGTCCTGAATCTTTTAATATCAGGGATGAAAAGCGTCTCGCGCCCCGGGTTCCCTTTTCGCGATTACTTGAAACTGGATATATCAAGCCCGGCCAATCTCTATATTTCAATCAGGATCTTTCCCAGGTTGCGAAGGTCAAACCCAATGGGATCCTGCAATTCGGGAAATTCACAGGATCGATCCACCAGACAACCAAACATATCCTGAACGGAAAACCTGCCAATGGGTGGTTATACTGGTTTGCAAAGGATAAACAAGGCAGGTATACCAGCATTGATTTGATCAGGGAAAATTACCGCAAAGATCAAAACCATTCATCAGGCGAAAAAGATAAAAATCCT
>Ga0209345_10002169_pt1 | contig 22123 bp, 33 predicted proteins | sample Cruoilmetagenom7_FD_187294 | JGI IMG/M metagenome (GOLD analysis project Ga0209345, IMG submission 187294) | Oil polluted marine microbial communities from Coal Oil Point, Santa Barbara, California, USA - Sample 7 (SPAdes) (version 2) | ecosystem: Environmental > Aquatic > Marine > Oil seeps ... | reverse complement strand
CTTGTGCTCAACCCCTGGGTATGCTCAAATGTCTATGATCTTGACATTTTAGACATCGAGCTAACTAAAATATCCTACGGTTATTTTGACCTTGTGTTCTTTTGTACTGATGCCCATAAACTTTATAAAGGTATCATCCTACCTCTCTTAGGGGTGTAATCTTACGAGTGTGGTACATATGCCTGAAAAAACTACAAAACACGAAATTAAAATAGATAAAACCGTAGAACAAGAGTCCGGTAAAAACGCATTGGGGTATATTGATCTAACTGATCCGCAGCTCGAACGTGCAGACGAAGAAGCAATCGACTCTATAGGGGATATGACTGTCGGAGAGGCAATCAAGAAAGGTTTTCTTGGGACTCGCCAACTCTTAGTTAATCCTATTGATGTTCCAACTAAAGGGGCCTTAACTATTGATCATGGTGCCCTGGTGGAAATTGGTGGTCAGGCCGGTTTGGCTTACGCCGGCATACTCAACAAACTATCCAAAGTGATGGATACGAGGGTACCCCTCGACGAGTCTTTAGTTGAAGGTACTAAGGGAGCAATTGCCTTAACCAGTTTATTCGCCCATTTCGTAAGGGGGTACAAGGAGATGACGGACCTTGACTATAACTATTACAAACGTATTGCTTCTGCGGAAGAAAAACCTATAATTGATAAACTTGTGAAACCTTTTCTGCTTGCGGATAAAGAAGATCTTATAAAACGTAAAATAAAAAATGAATGATGAAACCAAACTCACCGTCCAGGCAATAATAGGTGTTATCCTATTCATGGGTATCCTGAATCTTGTATGGTTCGGCATTCCCGGATGGAGCCTGAATCTCGCGGAATGGAATCTACTTGGTATCAGCTCTACAACAAGTTTCTTTGCACTATATTATGGGGTCTTTCTTGGTAGAAAATATTATACTGCTACAGGTGACATAGGTAATTTAATCGAAAAGCAGATGGGTCTCTCTTCAATACGGGATGCCCTCTCCGCACTTGACAATATACAGGAAAAATTTGACAGTTACTCGCCGGAGGAAAAAAAACAGCTCACTGTGATCATACAAACCACCACAGATGCTATGTTGCAGGCTCTTGATAGTTCTCTGAAAGCTCAATCAGATCCTAATTTTTCACAGACTGATGGTTTCACCCAGTTCTTTTCACAGTCTCCCACCTCTTGTGGAAACCCCAATGTGGAATTAACAGAAGCAGGAATTAAAAGACGTATCTGAGGTGGTACAATAAATATTAAATTCGAATATAATAAATTGGATGTAACCTGCGAAGGATCCCCTGCAGAGGTCACCCAGTTTTTATCTTTACTACCTTCCATCCCAAATCCCGAACAAACACGGATATGCCGAAAATGTCACGGGGAGATCGAACCGGATAGACGTAGCAATGCCCTCTACTGTAAAAAATGTGCATCTTCAAGCTCTACCCCCCGTTCACAAGATCCTATTCATCCACTAAACCAAGGATTGAACCAACAACAACTAGGATCAAAAAAAGGAGGAGATCTCGGTATCCGTGACTTAATGGAATGGGATGCGATAGTCGGTGTTTATGAAGGTCTACCCGCAGTATTCAGTACAGAGGACATTGCATCTCTTCTAACTACCCAAACAGATTACCCCTCTCAGTTCTCTTCACTACTTTTTGACCTGTTCCTGGATCACGTCAATTTTGACTGTGTGAATGTCTCCGGATTAATCCATAAATCTTTTCCCGGAGATACAAACATGCTCCCATCTCAGGAACGCATAACTACCAACGATCAATATAGTACCCCCAATGGTGATTCTCTTGAACCTACTCCTTAAGCCTTATGAACTATCTATTCAATCCTACGCCTCAAAAGTCCAATGAGGATTTGGTTTTTTTCGTCTGGTTTTAGCAATTCGTAAAACTTCTTGTCATCTGCTGCTGCTTCATTGATCACGTCTTCGAGGAAACAAAGTGCAGTGTCCATTAACTCCCCTATAGTGGCAAAACCATAGTCCACATCTCCCACACGAACCTTTTTCCCTATGTATTTATCTATGATTTTTCCACTTTTTTCGTTGACATGGGTGTGAACGGATCGTTTTTGATTTTGCTTTGTCAATGTAACACCCCATATCCCTGTGTCCCAAATATATGGTTCAATAAGTATATTCCGTCGGCCATGTCCACTTTTTCATTATTGTCAACGTCGCATACGCCATCTTGTATCTCTTCAAAACCACTCACACCGTTCACGTGGTTGAAGATATATAACGCATCGTATAGCGATAATTTCCCATTGAGTGACGCATCGCCATTTTCTGTGACAGCAATAGGCAGTTTTACTGTGACATTATTACCGTAAACATCGGTTGCCACAACCGATACTATATATGCTCCCGCTGTGACATCGCTATTTGTCTCTAGCGTAGTCTCGTATATCCCATCTACGAATTGCAACTCCTTTTCCCCCCAATCGGTATATAACCACACATCTTTGATTTGTGAAAGATCACTCACCGCTACCACTACGTCTGCAGTTTCATGCCACCCTGGATTATTGTCAGTATCTACTGGAATTATAGTGGGTGTGATTACGTTTATGTAGAATTGTGGTGGGGTGGTATCAACTATTTCTAAAACTCCATCTTGAACAACCCTTTGTATTTCTTCACACCCACTATGCTGCAGACTCACAACTTCAAGTAATAAAGGGGTTATTTGTGGAATGACATTGTGACATTGTATATTCACGGTCAAAAAAGATATATTTGATGAAGTCACGGGATCAGGATAATGTATTGCTGCAAAACGCAAGACTGAACCATTCACTTGTTCAAAAGTCGTGAAGTTCATGTCCGGAGATTCTACCGATATAATAGTAATTAACTCAGTATCATAGTTCAATTTTATGTACGAACCACTAACATTAGGTGCATCTTTGATACGTATTGAGATCTCCGAAGTCTCCCCTCGTTCAACGATTGCGTCTTCAACATATACTATGGTTGAAGGTTTCGTGCCGATTATATCCGCATACTTGACTCCAAAATGCATTGTAGTAGCAAAAACAATGCACAGCACAACGCAGATTATAACCAATATAGGTATGGTCCCCCTAAAAAAAGGGGTTTTTGTGGTTTTCACCTCAACCACTCAGGGGGCAGGTACTTCACGTTTATTTTTTTCATAAAACTCTATTAATCCCTCTATCACTTCACTGTATGTCCCGCCTATCACTCCATCATTCTTCATCCTGGTCAATTCTTCTTTTATTTCCGAACGCACTGGTATATTATCCCACGACATCTTCAAAACCTCATGTCAACATATTGACAGGACTCCTATAAGGCTTATTACCCCTATCTTGTTATATTAATGTTAAATAAGGAGATGTGACTCTAAATGGGATTTATGGGATCTATAGATGAAATAAGTTTAAAGGAAGCAGCGTATCTAGGTGCAGGTATGGGGCTAATGTCCTTACCCTTTATCGCCGCTGAAACAGGGCTTGATAAGTTACTCGAAACAAAATACCCGGAAAAATTCACAACATACAGTACCGCCATATCTTCTGCCGGACTTGGCGCAACTGGTGTGGGTCTTATGTATCTCGCTCAACCCGGTGGACGTCTTCCCACATGGGCCGGATATCTAATTGGAGCACCATTGCTCCTTGTATCGATTGTCAAGGGTATGGATATAATGCGGATTGAAGTTGGTGTGGGTGTGGCATAATCATGGTAACAAGAGAACAGTTTTTAAAAAGAGAGACAAAAGAAGCTAAACGAAGAGCGGAACGTCCCCCTGAGGAAAGGACGGGAAGGGCCGAGGTGGTTGACTAATGCTAAGAGACTGGTTTTATTACGATTTTAAGTATGACGCTGACGTAGATACCGATCTAAATACCGCCAATGCAACCTGGACCCCTACGGTACCAACGGAACTTGAAACAGACGACCAAACAGTTCTTGAACCCTATCGTGTTGAGATATTCCCTCCAATGGATAGTGGAGCTGTCAAAGATCTTGAGTATGTGATGCTCAGAATCGCCGGTGAGGACTATGAACATATCTGGCTTGATGAACTAATGACACCTCCCGTGAATGAGGTATCCCCTGTACTAGGGCTTGATCTTGGAATACCTATACTTTCAGGTCTGAAACCCTGGTACTCCTTTGATGGCAAGCTGCTAAAACCGGCCAATGTAATGCCAAGTGTCCTTGAAAGTGGCAGATGTCCAAAACTCGGTCCGAAGAAAAAAATGGGCATCAAAGTTAAAACCGTTGATGCTCTAAGCGGTACTATGGATTTCATAGTCCGGATCTGGCTTATGAGGGTCAGGGGCGAATCCATGTTAAAGAGGGTCCTTGGAAATACAATTGAACAGTCCGTAACCCTTGAAAACATCGAAGAAAACAAGGCTATGACCTTTTCAAAACCATCTATACCGGTTACGCTATCTGATTTCACAAAACTTGCCGGTGGAGGCGACCAGAACTTTCCGAAGATCTATCCCCTGATCACCTATGCTCTTAACAAAACTGCAACAACCGTAAACACCGAGTACGAGTTTGACTATGATTCCGGCAAGGTTGACTCTGAATATCGAAATCTGAAGTGGAATTACGAGGATACAGAAGCTGTACGGATAACTCACATGGGTTTATCCCCTGCTGCCAATTCACTCAAGACAAGGTTTCGGATTGAAGGTAGGGATAAAAATCCGTGGTTCACTACAAGACAGTATGAAAATGCTTTTCCTATGCCTCTCAATCAAGCCGGTGCTATGGTGTACCAGGGGTTTACAAAGCTTCCGCTTCCCTGGTTACTATGGTCCAACAAAGGGTCAATCCAGCACATGGATAATGGTACATTAATCGCAGCAGACGGTGTGAAAATGGCAATAATAGGCAACTATCTAAAATTGAGGTGATCTAAAATGGCATTACAAGATAGATTTATACGTTCAATAGCAATGGCAGGCTTAACGGACTCATTAAGGATATCTGGATCCGCACCGGTTGATGGGATTGACATTTCATCTGTTTGTTCCGGTGTTGCGGTAAACATAACTGGGGCCAGTGTAAAGGCATTACAGGCAAATGCGATTGTATGTGCTAGCGGGGGATATGGTTTAAGCGTCATATCAACCGTAACAGACGGAAAATCAGATGGAATTGCAGGTTACTTTGAAGGTCACGTAGCTGGAACACCAACCGGGCTTTGCTATGCTGTAGGTGCGTGGATGAATGTGGATAGTGCTCCAGGTGCTTGGGAGCTAAGAGCACTCGATGTTGGCATGTATGCTGTGGGACAGGATCTGACGGGCACTGCGCTAATTGGAATCAATATCGGTATGCATGCAGACTCAGATAACCCACCTTCATCCAACTATCCAATCCGGTTTAATTGTAACACGGACTACAGCACACCAGACGGTCTATTCAGAGCTACAAACCACGAAGCAATATGCTCCGCTTTGGGTGGTGCAGAGACCTCAAATGTGTCAGGACACATAGCGGTTAACATTCAGGGTACAACATATTATCTGCGGTACTACCCGGACAAAGCTTAATCAGCTATAAAATCAACTGGTGGCTATGAGAAAGATTCCCTTAGATAACTATGAGGTTATGGTGCCGGATGAAGATGGCGCGCTAAATACAATGCCTTACCAAGTCAAAGAGAGCCTGGTTAATTGTTTACTCCACCCATTCTTGAAGCTATCGGGCCGTGAACTTCTTTCACGTGCCCCATTAGCCAAGCAAATCCAAGAAGCAGACGGCTTCGTACTTGTAGAGGAGGCAGATTACCGTAAGTTATCACAGGCATTTGAATATATCGAAGGGTTCACTAAAAACGATATGGAACTGGTACGCAGGGTGTTAGAAGCGGAAATAACTAATGTGAAAGAAATATAGTATTAACAGGTGATAGAAAATGTCGTCAAGAAACGTCCAGGATGTACGTTATCCCCCAGAAGTTTTATGTTATGCCGATCTTACAACGGTTGGGGCTGCGGAAACACAGATAAAGAAACATAGTCTATTCACCCCCCGCCTCATCCGCTTATTAAGTCTCTCAGGTCAGGATATCACGAATCTGTCCCTCCGGGTTGATGCGGATACAAGAAGTGATTTCCTTAACCTTGCTGCCGAGGCACTGGCCGCTGATTCACTCGGCTCTCTTGAATCCTCTCTTGACCTTGCTACCCGGGTTGACATACTGGCCCTTCGTTCCCTAACCTTAAAAGCGGCGGTATCAGGTGGTACTCCTAACTACCAATCATGGCATACCTTAATGGTGGAAAACCCATCCGTTGCCTCCAAACTACTGTATACAAGACGTAAATCTGACCTTTTCACCCTGAAAACCGAGGATTTTGAGCTTATTGATAAATACAATATGAACGCTCAATTTGATGCCGGTATGCTCCATAAACAAACTCTTGCTTCCCTCTATTCAAAGCTGTATGGCGAGGCGATTGATGTTGTTGTGATATCAAAAAAACAGACTGTTACCGGGGGTACCGAGGTGCAGGTTGGTAGTGATATTGTTGCAGGTCCAGGTAAAAAACTCGTACTTGTGGAAATAGGTGTTACCCAGGGAACTGCTGGAAATGGCACAATTCTAAGAGTCGATAGGGATGATCAGGAAGATATGTTGGCACTTGAAACATCCTGTCTGCCCAACATAAATTACTCCGTACCTGTATATCTCCCCGCATTGGACTCCTTTAAGGTTTACCTTGCTACAACCAATACCGTTAATAATTTTTTGGTACGTTACAAATATGTTGTTGCACCGTTGACCGTACTTGATAAAGTCAAATGGGAAGGTGCTCCGGGAATAAGGCTCACAGATGAAGAAGATGCAATTGCATCTGCGTTTGATCTCCCAGGGATAATCAAGGCCGGCCTTCCAATTTCACCGTCAGGTGGTCTCAATGGCAACTACTAATACCTTACTGGCGATAGAACTCCTTGAAGCTGGTGCAATCCTTACGCTTGGATTTGTCACTTATCGCATGTACAGTGAACTCAAAGTCCCAAGAGAAACAATCGAATAGCCATGCCACCTGACAAACTATCCACCGGTGAAATCTTTGTACAGATCCGGGATGCACTTAGAGACATAAGGGTACTTCTTGGTGGTTCACCTATCGAACTGCCACCCCCTATTGAAGATGAACCTATCTCTAAACTTATACCGGCCAAAATCTTTGATATAGACCTCTCTGTGGCACATGATGATATACCTCTTGGTCTTAGAGATACCAAGATGTTAGCCAATTCGCTCACTATCCTTGCAGCTCCTTCCTCTTTCTCTATCAAGCAGGATAATACCAACAACGATCCTCTCACTGCCACTGAGGGTATGGAGATTTCGGATGAACCGATGAAGGAAATATTTTACACAAATGCTGCAGCGTCCGGTACGGGACAGATCAGGATGGTATGGAGTGCAAAGGCTATCGAAAAATAATAATTAGGGAGGTGTATTATACATGGGATGTAGTGTAGTTGGTCAAGCTTACCTCGAGCAGAATATTCCCCTTGCTATGAATTTAACGCAAACATTAACTAACTCCAAAGCAAGCAAATATTTCATCCCTGTGGGTATAGGTGCCAGAAGTGCACAGGGGCTTATAAGCACGGATGACTCCAAGGTTCAGAAGGTCTTTTTGTACCTAGTGGGTCTGGCTGTAAATAATTACGCAGGTTCCAATGCCCTGTACTGCTCACCACCATTTGACAATCAATGGCAGGCAAATCATGAGGATAGCGGTTTTACCGACCTTCCTACTGGCGACGAGCAGCCCGATGGTCAAATGCACGATAATGACTGGCTCTGCCCTGTGGAAGGAGCAAACTTTGGTTTCTCTCTGCTGTTCGATGTTACCTCACTCATAACTAATATTGATGGTACCATAGGACTTAGATTAAAGGACGGGAGGTCAAAACAGGCAAGCCTTGTTGTAACCCTTTCTGCATACCTCAAGATCTTATGGAAGCTGTAATCTTAAAAAAACAGGTGAATAAATGTCATCGGTATAGTCAGTCATATGTAGGTCATATTAGCGGACAAGGGTTCCCGAATTATTTAGATGGTGTATGCGGAGTCTTTGTTTCGGGAGAATGGGGTGGTAAAGGATCGGTCTCAAATTTTTGTGGATTAGCAATGAAGGCAATGGATCTAACTTAAAAAAGAAAACAAAATAGGTGCTACGTATATGTCTGAAAATGAAGTTAATATGAGTGCAACCTCATTTTTTGGTGCGATTATCGTATCAGTTATTGTTGGTGCTTCTATCACATATTTAGCAAACCGTGGCAACCTCTTTTCAACAAAAGAGACAACAGTTGTGAGGGATTCAAGTGGACGAGTCAAATCTATCATCCAGGACACCTACTAATCCTGCTCTACAGGACATTCTTGATCTTGATAGAGCAGATACCTTAAAGGTTATAGAGTCTCGTCTAACCGAGATATCTCATGTTTTAAAACCCTGTGATTACTTTGAGCGGATAGATATAGATCCCACCGTAGCTCATACTCTCGATAAACAAGAATTTCCGGCTGCAACAGTCTACAAGATTACCATTCTGCCTGTGCCTGTTGATTTTACTTTATGGGTCGAGGACCATATGACTCCCCAAAATAAGTATGAACTGAAAGTAAATGAAAGTATAGCTATAGAAAGACCCTGCTCCCGGTTCTACTATACTAATGACGCCGATGCTACAGCTACCGAGGATATAAGGATCCATATTGCGGGGAAGTGGGATCCAGCATGACCGCAAAAAGAGTAATAGATCAGCACTCGGAACTTTCAGGCATTGGAACAGATGATCATCATCCTATGGATCATGCCGGTACTCATGAAACAGGTGGTACTGATGAGATCTCCATTGAAGATTTACTCGGCCAACCAGTAGGTCCCTGTGATAACAAGTATATTCACCCTACAACTGGTACCTGTCCTCAGGATCCTAAAGCTCATTCCGGTACTCATGAAACAGGTGGTACTGATGAGATCTCTCTTGAAGATCTACTCGGCCAACCAGTAGGCCCTTGTGATAACAAATATGTTCACCCTACTACAGGAACCTGTCCTCAGGATCCTAAAGCTCATTCCAGTACCCATGAAACAGGTGGTACTGATGAGATCTCCATTGAAGATTTACTCGGCCAACCAGTAGGCCCTTGTGATAACAAGTATATTCACCCTACAACTGGTACCTGTCCTCAGGATCCTAAAGCTCATTCCGGTACTCATGAAACAGGTGGTACTGATGAGATCTCTCTTGAAGATCTACTCGGCCAACCAGTAGGCCCTTGTGATAACAAATATGTTCACCCTACTACAGGAACCTGTCCTCAGGATCCTAAAGCTCATTCCAGTACCCATGAAACAGGTGGTACTGATGAGATCTCTCTTGAAGATCTACTCGGCCAACCAGTAGGCCCTTGTGATAACAAGTATGTTCACCCTACAACTGGTACCTGTCCTCAGGATCCTAAAGCTCACAAAACCTCTCATCAGAATGGCGGTACTGATGAGATCTCCATTGAAGATTTACTCGGCCAACCAGTAGGACCTTGTGATAACAAATATGTTCATCCTACTACAGGAACCTGTCCTCAGGATCCTAAAGCTCACAAAACCTCTCATCAGAATGGCGGTACAGACGAGATATCAGTCGCAGGGTTAAGTGGAGAACTGGCAGACAACCAGCCGCCAAAGGCGCATGAATCATCGCATGTAAATGGCGGTTCGGATGATATTGACTCTCCCCTCAGCACAAAATCACTTCCACAGCTCATTCATTCTGTTACAGGGACGACTAACGATCTGGTTGATAGCACGTCCTGGACAGACATGGAAGGGATGGTTATCACCCTCACCCCTAACACCACTAAATTATTTTGCCTGTTGACCGCTTCTGTTCGAAATACCGCTTCCCTCGGCGCTGATCCTTGTTTTATGGCTATTTTTGTCGATGATGTTCTCAAAGTAGCTGCAACAAGTCACATTGGTGGAAGTGATGAGCAGACGTTCGCGCTTAGCTATCTCGCTACCGTATCATCTGGCGCATCTCACACGGTAAAGGGGAAATGGCACACCGCCGTCGGGGATGAATTCCGGATCGATCCATCGGAAACCTTACACGATACGCTTACGGTCATGGAGGTCACATGACCTATACGTCATATCGCCAGGTGGAATCTTATATCAAATCACCGTTGATGATGCGGGCAAGCTTGGTACTAAGATCATATTGGGGTTATGATGATTGAACAAGTAATTGAGCCGATACCATGAGTCTAACGCTTCCTAAAACCGTAGCATTTGGAGGTAGCAAAACCGGGTTAGTTGGATCTGTAGGGGTCACACTTCTTGATCCTGACGGCTCAGTTCAGGTGGTAAGGACTACCTCCGGTATATATGAGATTGGTGGTGGTTGCTATGGTAAGGAAATTGTATTTCCTGATATTTGGAATGGCTCGATCCTATGGGATACCGGGGGAGGATCTCCGGTTTATGCCAGCGAAGATTATAGCTACCTTGGGAACAATCCCTATGTGGATTCAATCTTTGCAAAAGTGGGGAAGGTATATATCCCACTTATAGAAAGGAGATAAATAAGTCAAGGGGTCGAATAATTTGCGGAGTATGAAACCGGATTTACCAATATTGGTTGAAATTATTGGCATAGTGATAATCTCTATTGGCATTGGCATTGAACTGGCCTACAAAGCCGATATAGGGTATATCACGATGTCAGTTGGAGCTGTCATTGGAACCTGTGGAGCGTTTATATACGCTAAAGTTAACAAAAGGGTTGGTTAGATATGAGTTGGTTAAAAATTGCAGAGGATAATGTTGCAAGACTAGCAACAGAACCGCCACGAGGCGATTTTGAACTTAAACGCCTGGCTATACCCCCTGAGTACAGGTCGGGTAAATTCAGAGTTAAGGCGTACTTCACCTCATCATTCCCAGGAGGCATAGCGTCCTTTGTTCGCACCAATACAGGGATAGAAAATATTTGGTGGACCTGTTATGGTGGACGCCATGACTTTGAGTTTACTGCAAAAGGTCTTGAATGGGTGAGCTGTGGCAGATACGGTTCGGGTGATGTGCCCGGCACATCCACTCTTTTTGAAGTATACTACGAGTCCGAGTCTGCGCCACCACCGGGTGGTGTACCTATTTACTTCGGTGTAAAAGATGTATCAGGTAAACCTATCGAAAGAGCTAAAATTACACTGGGTGGTGCAACTTATTACACAGATATCTCCGGAACTGTTGGCCCACTTGAAGTCCCACCAAATAAAGATTATTCTGTTAAGATTGATTCACAGGATTTAGTTCAAACAACAATGACTGAGGATGCCTTTGCCGGGGACACAACGATCTATGTTAAATCGGTGCTTGAGTTCAGAGTTGGTGACTATATAGAAATAGGACAGAAGGTTAACCATGAGGTACAAGCAGTTGGAGAGGATTACCTTATACTCAGGCAACCATTGACGATAAAACGTCCTACAGGTATATCTGTAAAGTGTGACCGTGAGATACATCATGGCACTAAAACAATAACCATAAATTCTGCTGAGGGTGATTTCTTCTATGTGGTTTTGCCAACGGAAATAATGATATCGAACATCAAACAGGCTGAAACCGCTCCACTTTCCTCAACTGTCAACATATCCATGACTGTAAAGAGTATCTCCAAATGGTTTAATAAAAGCTATCAGATGGGGGCATATAACCCTATAACCGGGGATAAGCATATCCCGGGACAGTTCTTTAAGCTGGATCCGGGACAGACTAAAACATTAACCGGTAGTTTCCCATTTGCCAGTGATCCCCACACCATCTACTATTTTGCATCATATGTAGTGGGTGGCGGTTCCTATGTTATAGGTGCTGAAAGAACAGAAGATACCACTGAACTACTGGAGGAACCGCCACCACCATCTAATGGTGTAGATGGCCCCCCGCCACCATCTAATGGTATAGATACCCCCCCGCCACCATCTAATGGTATAGATGGCCCCCCACCAGGTGAAGGAATCTGGACTAGGATCTCAACGAGTTTAGGTGTGACTGAAGCACAGGCTAAACTTATTGTAATCGGTGGTGGAGCTGGTGGATTCTTATTATTATCAAGATTTAGAGGGGGGAGGTGATAGATATGCCAAAGGAAGACTGGGTAAAAGTAGGTGAACGTTCTGGATATCTTAATACTACCATCACAGACCATTATATTGAAATCAGAGATCTTGAGGATGACAGAAGCAATATGATATCTGAGCTTGCTTATCTGAAGTTGGAACTATATGAAATAGACGAGCAGATTAAAGAGTGTAGGGACCGCGCACGGCTCATGCAAGCGGAATTTGGACCGCTCAAAAAAAAGTTGGATAGGGCTATAAAACAAGCTGCAAAAGAAGTAAAGCAACAACGTATGCCAGAGGGATACAGAGTACAATTAGGTGAACGTTATGAATATATTAACACTACCATTACGGACCATAAAAATTCAATCGACAGTCTTGAGCATGAAAGGGATGTTATTATATCTAAGATAACTTCTTCGATAGATAAACTAGATTCCATAGATAAGCAGATTAAAGAGCATAGGGACCGCGCACGGCTCATGCAAGTGGAATTGGATCAGCTCAAAAAAAAGATGGATAGGGCTATAAAACAAGCGGCAAAAAAAATAATGCAGCAACGTAGAGGTAAAAAATAATGGCTGGACCAATAGCTAAATTTCACTTTGTAAAGAGAGTGAACCCCCTAATGTACAAGGGGGATAAAGACACAGTAGAGGCTTCTGCAATTAACACTGGTGATACTGGCTCCCTTAGAATTGAGGTTGTATACAATCCCGGCAACCATCGGATATTCCGGACTACCTGCAGCAGTAAGGTGTCCGGAAGTACCTGTGGTGATTCACAACAATATACAATGCCAGGGTATTCGATAGACATCGAATATAGGGCACAGGCATGGAGGGATGGTGCATGGCGGACAGACGATATTGCAACCAACCATGTAGACCTTATTGAGCAGATAGCAGCGGTTACTGTTACTGTTAAAGATACAGATACCGGTGCGGGGATCTCCAATGCAAAAGTTGAATTTGGAGATCAATTTGTAAAATACACAGATGGCTCCGGACGTGTTACCGGTCAGTCTCAATATGGGACACATGGGATCCTCGTCACCAAAAGCGGGTACGCTCCTAAAAGTGCATCTGTAAACATCACAGGTAGTACATTCAGTGCTATCATATCGATAAGTAAAAAGATGTGTGAACAAAAAATAAAGGTTACGGACACCAAAGGCAACCCGGTTAGTGGTGCAAGGGTTGTTATATCCGGACCAACGAATCATACCCTTACCACTTTTGGCGATGGTTATACTTCATATGCGACCCTGCAGAAAGGGGTACAATACACCGCTAAAGCATCCCATGACCAATATGAGTGTTATGATTGTCAGAAAACCTTTACAACCTGCACTTCATATCTCACACTTAAACTTAGTGAAGTTGCACCACCCGAACCGGAGAAAGAGGATACCAAGATCTCAATCGAGATTTCGGATACCAAACCACCTTTAAACACTCACATAACGATAAGTGGGATTGTTAAAGAGGATAAATTATATGGCAGTCAACCGGTACCTGCAGGTACTGTGAAATTATGGATTGATGATTGGGAGAGAGATACGGTATCCGTTTCCCCGGATGGGTCCTACTCTTTTGATTTCCTTATATCATCTACCGATCAGTTTACGATCCATACGGCATATATGGGCACAGGCAGCTACAATGGAAGTATAAGTAGCTACAAGGACATCACACCTGAATCACAGATAACCCTTCGTGCAGCGAAACTTGAATTTACTATGGATGCCTGCCCGACATCAGGCGGAGAGTGCAAAGCCAAGATAGGCTCTCTTGTCAGATTTGCAACACAGGAGACCTGGGCTGGTAAGAATTATTGCAGGTTGACAGATAAGTTAACCTTAAAAGGTATACCAGACAGGACTATTTATCTGTACTACAAGAAGGATGGTATAAGGGTAGATATGACCCAGACTGCCACAGGGGCGGATGGAACCTTCACAGCAAGCTGGACACCTGCAGAGATGGATCGTGGCAAACAACAGGTCTATGCAGAGTTCAAAGCAGACCCTGATAATGGGATGGGTTCCGCTTATAACGCTGTCATAGCAGGCCCATTACACCTCAACATCATGACGGAAGAAGAGTTTGAAGAAGGGGGAGAATCAATATATTCAATGATTGGGGGTCTGATGGGTATATCCGCACAACAAGCTAAACTGGTAGTTTATGGTGGGGCAGGCGTGATTGGACTTAGTGTTGTACTGCCAATGGTGAGAGGGAGGTGATAAAGATGGCTTCAGATAAGGATAGTGAAACAAATGGTAAAGACCGCACAGGGTTCACCATAGCGAGTAGTATTGTTTCAATGGTTGGATCCACAGCAGTAGAGCAGTTTGCATTTACAGATTGGTTACAAGAGAAGTTTCCGGAGAGATATGAGATGTATAGCAAGTTAATAGCTGCAGGGGTGTTTATAGGTCCCGGAGCTGGCATACTGTACTATGCAAATAAGAGTAGGACTATGCCGACTGCTACTGCATTAGGGGGTTCACTAATTATTGGGGGTTTGGTTCCGGTAATTGGTCTGGTAACAGATTCCCTGAAAAAAAGAGAAGGTGGCGGGGATGGCCTGGGGTGATCTACAAGCTCTACTGGATAGTAAAGAGGAATTACATTATTTCCAGATAGGTTTTACTATTGGGTGGACTGTAGGGGTAATCTGCGGTATTGCGGTATTATGGTAAGGGGCATTATGCACATGGGGTTCACATGAAAGAAGAGACAAAAGAAGATATACTTATAGCTCTTGTAGCGATGGGAATCGCTGGAATGGTATCATTTTCAGGTACAAAACTTGCAAGGTACATAAGAGCAAAGGTGTGAGTATGGAAGAGCTGAAGGAATGGGAGCTTCTAAGGGATTTTATGCTTTTTGCGCCTGATGTAGCAGACCAGGTAATTGTACGAGCCATCAAGAGGGATTTGGGAAAAAAGGTAAAAGACCGTGTTGTTAAAAAGATAGTAAACCAGTGTAGCCTTGCAAGGGGTAAGACCGGATTTAATATCTGTGTTAAACATTATTTTCCTGACCTCCTGGGTCCAGAGGATGAGGTATCAATTGAGAGGTTTTATGATGCTGTTGACCGACAGGTAAAAATTGCACAAGAGGAAATATCCGACAGGTTATATAAGTGAGGAATCATGGTCCATGCAGAAGCATATACAGAAGCGTATGCAGATGAGAGTGTAGAGATAGATAAAAGAAAGTGGAACTTAGAGGATTTTATCCGATATATTGGGATGAGTACAGATAGTTTTAGCCTGAATGAACTTTATCAGGCATTGGACGTAAACAAAAGTATCGTTGGGAGGGATCGTAGTATTTTAGAGCGAAAGATAGAACAACGTATCAGTAATCTTAAAAACGTCAAGTTCATGTGAGGGAGAAGAATGGTGCCAGAAGAAGCGGCGAAATATAAGGCAAAAATAAAAAGTGTACTTCCGGAAAGAAGAGAGATTGATTCAGCATTACCCGCTAAACAAAAGATAGAGCTGGCAAATAAGATCTATAAGGGAGAGGTAGATAGACTGGATCTTGGGAAGGATCTTAAAAAAGCGATGTACGAATTTGCCTCATACAAAGAGGTAGAGAAATATACATTCAAAAGACGATTTAATGACCATATGTACTTGCCACCCAGGTTTCTTCTTTATCTGTATCTAAAGAAAGGGAGAAAAATTACACTGAAAGATCTTGAAAGACGGTTGGTTGATGAACCAGAGGATGTGGGTATGATACCAACTGATATAGATGATTTTGCTAGGATGTGGTATAGCAGGCCATCTACCAGGAATCTCTGCAGAAGAGTATTAGTCAACTGGTTAACCCTGTTGGGAAGTAGAGCAAAAATAAGGTCAAATTATGCTGGCACTGTCACAATGGATCCATTAGATCCTTCAAAGGAAGAAGACCCATATGAGCCAAGGCATTGGGAGGCCATCTTTGAGAGGGTGGAGGAAGAATACAGAAGAGAGGATCTCAGAGAGAGATGGATGCTACTGATTAAGTTAGCACTTGCGACAGGGTGGAGATATGGTCATCTGGCAATGTTGCCATGTTCCGCCTATATAGCAGAGGGAGACCTTGTAGAGGATGTTTATGGAAGGATGTTCCACAAGATTCCACTTAGAGAAGAGCTCCTTGTTGCACTGAAAGTTTGGAGAGATGTTGAACCGGGATCCCCAAAAAGGGAGGCCCCATATATTTATTTAACGACCGAACTCTATGATGAGCTACGATCATGGTGTAAAAAAACCGGTGGTGAACACAGGGATCATCTTATGGATGTAAAAGAGCAAACGATGAGGCAATTCGCACGTAAAGTCCGCAGGCATAGGAGTGTTCGAGACTCTTTTGTATTGTACCACACTCGCAGGACATGGGCAAGTGCTATCATGTCGGCATTTGATGATCTCGACTTTGTGAAGAGACAGGGAGGGTGGGATTATAAGAGCGATGTTCCAAAAGTGTTTTATCTTTCGGATCTGGAACCGGATAAAGCCGAGGAGATAATTCTTAAATATGGAATATATATCAGCGATACACCTGACCATATAAGGAAGAAGTTAGAGATCCCGCAAAGAATTGAACTGGCTAGAGAGGATAGGAGCAGGAGAGAAAGAGGGCGGAGGATTGCAGCGGGGGAAGTTGTTGAGGAAATAGGGGAGGAGGTGAAGATAGTGCCAAGTGAACTAGATAGGATTATGAATAAATTAGAAGAGATGGATATGAAGATAGAAGAGTCAAGGAGAAGGTTAGACGAACTTGAAACTAAGAAAGGGAAATGACAGAGAAGATTATAACAAATAAACGCTTCGGCGAAGCTTTGGAGATTAGAGAGTGGATTAAACCCAAGACTTACGAAGTCGAGGCATTGGCAATCATACTTGGGTTGAATGTTGATACCTATCCGATAGAAAAACGTGTATGGAAAGTATGGGAATATGTGGTCAAGAACATGGAGTACCCATTGCTCTTGGGGATGGTTCCAGTAGATTCTCATTTTGTCACCGATTATTTTTATAAACATCGAAGCAACGCCTTTGATTTCTGGTATTATCCTGAAGAGACCTTGAGTGATGGTACCGGGGATTGTGAGGATATGGGGATTCTTATTACTTCTTTGTTAAGAACGTTCATAAGCGAGTATAATGCTCTTGCAGTTATAGGGAAAGTCCTTGACGCAAACGGCAAACTACTTGGGTATCATGGATGGGCAGAAAGTCAATTATCAGTCGCCGGAGGTTCAAAAACCAACTGGTATGTCCTGGAAGGAACTCTGGACATAATGCCAGACGGCTGGATAACTAGAGAAGAAGCATATAAGGAAGGACAGGACTTTCAATACGTGCCGATGATTTATTTTAACGATGTAACTCTTGAGATCCTCGAAGATATTGATTTTGGGAAACGATATAAGAAATTTATACCGCCACACATCACGGAAAAAAAATTATGGGTGATTAAAAAGATAGTTAAATTGATTAAAAAATGAGACCGGAAGATATTGGTAGAAAGAATCTGGGACCTAGTGGCGCATGCATATGCCCGAATTGCAGGTATGAAATTTCCCCTAACAATGGTATTCCATGTAATACCATAACTTGTCCTAAATGCAATATGAAAATGATTGAAAAGGTTATGGGGTGACAGGAACCCGGTGATGTGTTAGAGCTGCTGACCTGGAGCGGTTAAGTGCTGGATCTCTTGGTATTATTTTGCTTCGGGCAAATCTGAGACCGCTTCTGTTTTGGGTATGCAGCCATATTCAGCGGATCCCACCAATGGGGCTAGTGCCCCATGTAACCTTTGGACTCCTTCCGGATTCTCTATATACAGACAAGCTAAAAGTGTTGCCATATTTAGTGTATTCCCACTGTGATCGTCAGATATGAGGACTTGTTTCCTCGGTTCTTTATAGGGTAACATATTGAACAAGTTCCCTACGCCACTCCATGATTTTATAGCATCTACTGTTTTGAGTGCTTCAGCAATTTTGACAGCTTCAGTACATACGAACATCTCATAGGATTCGTATTTCCACCTAAAGTCCGGATTGTTTCTGCGAAATTTATCAATCCTTTTTTTGAATATGTCTGGTAGAGCGTTGTATTTTGCATCTAATTCTGTTTTGTTCTTTTCAAATTCTTGCCTTTGATCGATATAATAATCTATAGTAGATTGCTCGTCTTTTTCAGCCTGCTCTTGCTGTGTCCTATAAAAAACCATTTTCCCATCAAGCATCAACCCCCTTATAGGGGATCCAAGACCTTTACCATAGAACCTCACCTTCGTACCAACTATTGGTCTGATGTTGTACTTCTTTTCAACACCGGAACACCAATTGTTCTCTGTCACGATTGAATAGTAGTCCTCTTCATCAGTGACTTTTGTAATGATCTCTTCTTCAAATTCAGTATCAGACCATTTTTTCATCTTCGCTTTTGCCATCTTATCACTCCTTCCTTTAAAATATACCCAAACTTTAAGTATGATCAAACGAATGAAACAGCGGGTAGGAGGTTCGAGTTTTCCTATGTTTTTATCTTGTTCCTCCCCAGTTTTTTCCTCATTTGCCAGTGATCATATTAATAACCCAAACCTGTTTTTCCTCCAATATATGAAAATCAGTATCTTCATTTTGCCGTGCTTTTTCTATCGCACTTTGTGGGGACTCCGCCTCTACGTTGCTAGTTGCATGCGTCTCCAGACTCCATCTTATCACATACTCCTTAGTTTTAGTCGTCATCTTGCTACTCATACTTACCGCCTATTTCCAATCTCCGGACATTCTATGGAATAGCCATCGGTTGTGGTTCCTGCAGAGGGACCACGTATTTTGTACCAACCGATGCCACAACCACATTCACCGCCAGTTGTTTTACCATACCGGTACAATATAGGTTTTTTACAGAGGGGGCAACACCTAGCCAACCTATTCACCATCCTGTTGGTCGGCAAATTTAAAAACCGGTTGTTTAGTACCATCATCTGAAACAACGATATTGTGATCAAGAGTTATGAGACCATATAGCGCATAATTGCAGGGTTGTTCTGTGCTAAATATCTCGTTCTTGGTTCCGGAATATCTCCCGATGCAGTTACAATAAGCACAAGAAGGAGTAGCCCCCTTGCCTCGGTACCGTTTAAAGTCCAACACGGATTGGATATGCCCGCAGGAGGGGCATCTGAATCTCCATAGGTCGGTATTAGGACCATAAAGTCTGCGCCCTTCCTCTATCCATTCTTCAACTGAGTAGTTCATGCCCCCACAACCCTTTTCTTCCTTCAAAATATACTGTATGCATTGTTTTTGATCACACCCTCAAGGACTCTACGTAATAGCCCCATAGGCCAACGATATTTTCCAAGGAACTATTACCATATAGTGCAATAAGAAGTCCCAAGATTGAGAGACCAGGAAGTTTTTTTTCAGTGCTATTCGGACTTGGAGTACAGCTCATCAATCTCACGCCTGAACCTACCGATATGGCACATTTCTACATCAATAGTCTCTATGTATTTGATAAAGTGTAACAGGACAGTGACCATCTGATCATTACTAATATCCCGACCGGAGAGTGTTGTGATCTGATCCTTAAACTGCTCAAAATCAAAACGGAGAATGCTTTTGTCAAGTAGTGTTATATTATTTTTGATAGCTGAAAGAGCGGTGGAGATATCGACTTCATACATCTCTGAATAAGTAGTAACCAACTCTATGACTTCATGAAGGAATTCTTGATCAATCCGTGCCTCAATCATGAGGCGGGAGAGTCTGGTATTGAAGTCGGTAGGGCTTTCACCCTCTTGTTTGAGAGAAAGGAAACTGTCATAAAGCTCACGTAGTTTATCCACAAAAGAGACTTGCGTAATACCTAATTCTTTAGCTTTCTCTTTGATCCACTCGTCCATGCTCTCACTAACCCTAATGACACCCATGATAGATACGAGAGGTATACAAAGTAGATAAAAGTTTGGGATATAAACTAAAAAAAGAAGTAATATGTATACATTTAATAGCAAGAAAGAAGACATACCATACTAAACCATACCAGACCAATCCGGACCTAACCAACCAAAAACGACTATCCAGACCAGACCATTCCGCTCCAGCCCCATAGGACTTACCACACCGGACCAGGCCGACCCAGTCCAATCCGACAATCCAAACCTTATCCTACCCTACCACACCATTCCAATCCCACCCCATAGGACTTGCCGTGCCAATCCGTACCAAGCCATGCCAGGGGACTGACCGATCCAATCCCGCCCCATAGGACTTGCCGTGCCAATCCGTGCCAAGCCATGCCAGGGGACTGACCGATCCAAACCAATCCAAACCATACCAGACCAGGCTAAGAGGACTCACCAGACAGACCCAGACCTTAGCCGTGCCAGACCATGCCAATAGGACATACCAGACCAGGCCAAGAGGACTAACCAGACCATACTATACCGGACCAACCAGGGAGGACATACCAGACCGAACCATACCATACCAAACCAGGGAGGACTTACCCATCCCATCCATCCCAATCTAAGTGACAGACCAAACCAGACCTGCCCATTCCAATCCCGCCCCATAGGACTTGCCGTGCCAATCCGTACCAAGCCATGCCAGGGGACTGACCAATCCGTACCAAATCATACCGGACCAACCAGGGAGGACAGGCCAGACCATACCGGGCCATGCCAATCCAGGCCAGACCAATCCAGGATGTTCATGGACAATTTAACTTGCGGGGTATCTTGCGGGGTATCTTGCGGGGTATCTTGCGGGTCACAAAGAATTCTGGACACAGCACCCACCAAAAGGAAAATTGTAAACAAATGTTAACTTGATCGACAGATAACGGTTTTTTTAAAAACTTTTTTTAATGTTACTATTTTTATAAATCTTTTAAGAAAAAGGTTATTTATTATAATAACAAAAACAAAAGTTTTTAAAAAAACCGTTATCGGTTAAGTAAGTTACAAAAAAAATAGATAACTGGAAAGCTTTTTTTTTTTTAAAAAAAAACATACAGTATATATGTAGACATAACGAAGTTAGCAATATGAAAATAATGAGAGTTAACAGATAGAAGTAAACAAAAGGTGAATGTATAACGTGACGAAAAGATATATATAGAATGCAGGATGTATACAAAAATAGGAGTTGGTAAAAATGGGAGATATAATCTGCAAAGTGTGCGGTGAACCGTATGACTATCTGGCTTTTGATGATGATGATGATGATGAAGATTTTTCCCTAAAAGAATTGGATTTTATGCTAAAGGGGAAAGGCTGTCCTTCATGTAAAGGGGAAAAACCAGATAACGCTAAGCCGTATGGCGAGAGAATGATGGACTGGATCAGGTCAATTGACGAAAATACGGATTTAGACCCCTTTGAATTTCTATAAGGGGGTTAGCATGACAATAGAAGAAACTGAACATAGAAGAGAGATTTTTAGGGTTAACGAAAGAGGGAATGTATACCTATTCGGTTTTATGCACCGAGATAGGTATTTCTTTGATTTTGAGCTATGCACGAGAGAGAAAGGATGGAGACAGTACGATACAGACCAAGATGCTTGGTATTTTGGGGTATGGGTACACGAACAAAAAAGGCTTATAATGACCTATGCCGAGGGAGATTTGACCCTGACCGTGTGCGGTTCTAAGGAAAGCTATCACGAGGAGTTAGCGAATATGAGCCGGATTTATGGAGAGGCACCGCGAGCGTTTGCTATAATTTTTGAAGATGGTAAAGTTGTAGAAGGGTATGACGAAAGGCCGGTTTAGAACAAATAAGGGGAAAGAGGTGTAAGAGGGATGAAGAAAAGAAGCATTAACGGGAGGGGGAAAGATGCAGAGAACCCTAACGGACTTCCCTGAAAGGCTCGAAGAAATTACGGATAGAATAGAAGAGAGAGCCAC
>Ga0209345_10002168_pt1 | contig 22124 bp, 14 predicted proteins | sample Cruoilmetagenom7_FD_187294 | JGI IMG/M metagenome (GOLD analysis project Ga0209345, IMG submission 187294) | Oil polluted marine microbial communities from Coal Oil Point, Santa Barbara, California, USA - Sample 7 (SPAdes) (version 2) | ecosystem: Environmental > Aquatic > Marine > Oil seeps ... | reverse complement strand
GGCGCGCCCCGTCCGGCGGAAAGGCCAGACGCGGCGCATCCACAGGCACGGCACCGCGCGTGCCGAAACTCTGCAACGGCAAGGGCAGGCTGGCATTCGGCGCGATCAGCGTCTCGGGCGGGGGCGGTGGCAACGGGTCGGCCTGCGGTTTCGCCCTCTGGAACGCCTGAAACAGCACGGGCGCGGCCAGATCCCCGCCAAAGGCCCCCGGCACCGGCGTCCCGTCCGGTCGCCCGATCCAGACGCCCACCACATGCGCCCCGTCAAAGCCCACAGCCCAGGCATCGCGGTGCCCATAGGACGTGCCGGTCTTGTAGGCCAGCCGCATCTGCCCGGCCCCCGGCGGCGGTGTCATCCCCGCCATGATATGCCCCACCTGCCATGCCGCGCTGCGGCTCACGATCCGTTCCGGCGCGCCCTCTGTTGGATCGGTCCAATGCAGCGGCACGGCCTGCCCGCCATGGGCCAAACCGGCATAAAGCTGCACCAGCCCTTCCAGGCTGACACCGACTCCGCCCAAAGCCACGGCCAGCCCCGCCTGCCCGCCGGGCAAGGCCGTGTCCACCCCGGCGCGGTGCAGCGCGGCCATCAGGTTGGCGGGGCCGATCGCCTCGGCCAGCCGGACCACGGGGATATTCAGCGACAGGCGCAGGGCATCGGCCACCCGCACCTCGCCCCGGAACAGCCCGTCGAAATTCTGCGGGGCATAGCTGCCAAAGGCGACCGGGCGGTCGTCAATCAGCGTGTCGGGATGCGCCAATCCCCGGTCAAAGGCCAGCGCATAGACCAGCGGTTTCAGCGCCGATCCCGGTGAGCGCAGGGCCGTGGTCATATCCACGAACCCCTGCCGGGTGTCTTCGGCCAGACCGGCCGACCCGACCGAGGCCAGAACCGCGCCCGTCCGGTGATCCGCAACCAGTATCGCGATGGACAGCCGCGCGCCCAGCCCGCGCAGGGCGTCGCTGGCCAGGGTTTCCAGCTTGCCCTGCAAGGCGGCATCCAGCGTCACGTCGTGCCGCACGGCTGTCGGGTCCTTCGCCCGCGCCCGATCAGCCAGATGCGGTGCCAAGGCCGGAAAGGCGATGCGCGCGACGGGCACAGGCTCGCTTGTCGCCGCTTGCGCGGCCTCCGCGCTCAGCACCCCTTGCCGGGCCAGACGCGCCAGAACCCGGTCGCGCGCAACCCGCGCGGCCTCGGGCGCGCGGTCCGGGCGGCGCGCCACGGGCGATTGCGGCAAGGCCACCAGAAGCGCTGCCTGTGCGGGCGTCAGACGTGCCGGTTCCTTGCCGAACCACGCCAGCGTCGCCGCGCGCAGCCCTTCGATATTGCCGCCGTAAGGGGCCAGCGTCAGGTAGAGGCCAAGGATCTGATCCTTGCTCAGCCGCCGTTCCAGCGCCAGCGCCACGCGCATCTGGCGCAGTTTGCCGGTCCATGCGCCGGTGCCGCTCTCCTCCAGCAGACGCGCGACCTGCATCGTCAGTGTCGATCCGCCCGAGACGATCCGCCCCTGCCAGAGCGCCTGTCCCGCAGCCCGCAGCAGGGCGAGCGGGTCCACGCCCGCATGGCTGTGAAACCGCCGGTCCTCATAAGCCAGCAGCATGGCGATGAAACCGGCATCCACCTGACCTGACTGCACCGCCAACCGCCAGCGCCCATCGGCCACTGTATAGGCCCGCAGCAAGGCACCGTTCCTGTCGCGCACCTCGACGGATGTCGCGGGCAGGGTCGCGGGCAGCACCGTGGCGTCAATCCAGGCATCGCCCGCATCCCGCGCTGCCGCCCCAAGGAACAGCAGCGCGGCCAGCGCAAAGACAAACCGATGGGGCCAGCGCCCTGTCACTCGACAACCGTGACGCGGCTTGATGCGGTCGTTGCGCGGTACTCAGGCCGGTACATATCCTCGACCAGCGCCGCCGGGTGGTGGAACACACCGGGCGAGATGGCGCGCACGATATAGGCCAGCGTGAAGGGCTGGTCCGACTGCCAGTCCACGGCGGCCAGAAAACGGTCAGCGCGAAATTCGGCCTGTTCCGCATAGGCCGGATCAAGCCAATCCAGAGCGGCGATATCGCCCGCGTTCAGCAGGTTGGGGTTGTCGATCTCGAACCCGGCGGGCAGGGGATCGTTCACCATCAGCCGCGCCCCGCTGTCATCGGCGGGCGTGACGGTTAGCACCGCCACCATACGGGTGCCGACGGTCACCTGATCCGGCGACAGGGCAACACCCTCCAGATCGTAATAGGCCCGCGCGATCCGGTAGCCGTAGCCGCTCGCCTCCGTCGCCCCGTCAGGGACGCCAAAACTGGTCAGCGTCACCTCCATCGGTGCGGCGGAGGCATTGCGCAAGGACACCGGGGCCAGTGTCAGATCGCTGGCCGTGGTGCGCAGCACCGGGCCGGCCACGGGCAGGCCGTTCAACTCAAGCCCCGCCACGCTGGGATCACGGCTCAGGGCGTGGGCCGCCAGCAGCGACCATGACGCTTCCTGCGTGGAAAAGGCCCGGCTCGCGGCCCCGATCCGCTGCGCCAGCGCGGCTGTATCCACCGCCGCACTTCGCGCCTCGACCGCCAGCGCCAGAACGCCTGCGGTGTCGCGCAGCCGCGTGCCGTAATCGGCGCGCCAGACCGGCGTTTCGGTCGCCCCGAACCCTTCGATCATCCGCGCGGCGCGGGCGAACAATCGATCCGCCCGCGTCTGGTCGCCATAAAGCGCCAGCGCCGCGCCCAGTTGCGCCGCCGCCAAAGGCGTGGCCAGCGCCTCGGCCTTCTGATCGGCGTAGTAGCGCAGATCGCCCATATTGGCGGCACCCTCCCGCGCCAGAACCATCAGCGCATAGGCCAGATCCTCGCCACCATTGTCGAAATCGGGGGCAAAGTTGATGCGGTTGCGCAGGTTGTCCAGCGCCTGCCGGAATGCCTGCTCGGGCACATCATGACCTGCCGCCCGCGCCCGCGACAACAGGTCGGTGACATAGGCATCCAGCCAGAAATCCCCCGATCCGGCCTGCCACAGCCCGAAACTGCCATTGCCCGCCTGCCGCGTCAGGATGCGGTCAAGGCCCTGGCCGATGCGGCTGCGGATGGCCTCGGGGTCGCCCAGCCCCAGCGCACTGACCATGTCCTGCATCGCCAAGAGCGGCAGCGTCTGGCTGGCCACCTGTTCGGTGCAGCCATAGGGATAGCGGTCCAGCATCGCCAGCAAGGCAGGCGCGTTCAGCCGCGCCAGCGGCCCGGCCGCCAGCGTCAGCGACCCGGTGCCTGCGCGCAGCCCGTCGAACAGGGCCGGGGACAGCTCCAGCCCCGCGCCGGGGTCAAGCACCAGCCGCGCGGTTTGGGACACTTCCGGATCGTTGGCACGCACGGGCAGGGTCAGGGTCTTGACCAACTGCCTGCCGTCCGGCGTGGTCAGGGCCACGCGGATCACATGATCGCCTGTCGCATCGGCGCGCAGCGGGATGACAAGCCGCTGCGCCTCTCCCTCGGCCAGCGTCACGCCGGAAGGGACAGCCCCCGCCAGCGCCACGCCATCCGCGGTCACATCCAGCCCCATCCGCCCGGCAGGGCCGCTTGTGTGGGTCAGGTCCAGAAGCAGGCGGCTTTCATCGCCGGGAGCCATGAACCGGGGCAGGCTGGCGCTGACAACCACCGGATCGCGCACCAGCACATCGGCCTCGGCCTGTCCCACGGCACCCGGCGACCATGCAATCGCCATCAGCCGCACAGTGCCGTTGAAGGCGGGCAGATCGAAGCCGATCACCGCGCGCCCATCCGCGCCAACGGTCACGGGACCGCTGAAAAAGGCCAGCAATTCCTCGGTCGGCGGCGGCGATTGCAGGCGCATCTGGCTGCCCGCGTCCCCGCCGGAGCGCACCTGCCCCATCGCGCCGTTCAGGCTGTCGATCAACCGGCCATAGACATCGCGCAACTCCATCCCCAGACGGCGCTGGCCGAAGTAATGGGCCGACGGGTCAGGGCTTTGAAATCCGGTCAGGTTCAGGATGCCCAGATCGACCGCCGCCAGCGTGACATGCGCCACCTCGCCTGCCGCGATACCCTCCACCGCAACGGCAACCTCCAGCGGGCCGCGCGGATCGGCGGCCTCCGGCGCGTCGATGCGGACCGCCAGTTGCCGCGCGCCGGGATCGACACCGGCATGGGCCAGACCAAGCGCACGCGCGGGCATCTGCCCTGCGGCCACATCCATGGGCCGGATCACCGTGGCGGTCACATAGGCCCCCGCGCCCCAGTCATCGGTGACGGGCAGCGGGATCAGCGTCTCGCCCTCGGGCACTGCAACCGTCTGCATCGAGATCAGCCGGTTCGACATGACCGCGATGCTGGCGATCCCCGCATGGCGCGGCACGATCCGCAGCATGGCGGTCTCGCCGCTGCGATAGGCAGGCTTGTCCAGCGACAGGTCCAGCAGATCAGGCGTGGTGGCTGTATCGGCGGGGGCATACCAGCCCGCGTCGAAACCCACGGAGGAGGCGGCATAGTCCCCGTCCCGCGTCTCGACGATCAACTCGTGCCGCCCCCAGTTCACCGGGACCGAGACTTCCAGCGGATCAGCCCCCAGCACCGCCTCGGCAGTGGCGATGCGGGTGCGCGTGGTGATCGGTTCCCACTGCCATTCGCCGAATTGCTGATACCATTGATAGCGTGTCTCGACCCGGTTCACCGTCCAGCGGACAGGCAGGGGCGCGGGCGTCAGATCGGGCGACAGCCCGACGATGCGGAAACCGGCCTCGGTCCCTTCGGCCAATGTGCCGTCGAACAGGGTCCGGATACCGATCATCGGCGTCTCGGGCGTCAGGGCGCGGGTGATTCCCCGCTCGACCGGGCGGTTCGACCCTTCGCTGACACGCAGGGTGACACGCGCCTCCAGCGGGCTGCCTGCGGCCTGCACATCGGGCAGGGTCAGGGGCAGGGTCACGCGCCCCGCATCATCGGTGCGCGTGGCCTCGAGCGCGCGGCTGCGCGGGCTGACGGGTTCGTCATGGCGGCCAAAGCGGTAAAGCGGAAAGCCCTTGAGCCGGTCGGTGCCGCGCAGCAGCACCTCGCCCTCGACCGCCAGACCGGCACTGGGCGCCCCGAACAGGTAGCGCGCCGCAACCGTCAGCGGCGGCGTATCCCCGGCGCGCAGTGCCCCATCCGGCAGGCTCAGGTCGAAGTCGATCCGTTCGGGCAGGAAATCCTCGACCAACACGGTGCGGCTGGCCAGCGGCGCGGCGTCCACATCGGCCTTGATCTCCAGCCGCCATGTGCCGCGCGGCACGGCATCGCCAAGGGGCAGCGCAAAGACATGCCCGCCCGCCACATCATCGGTGGACAGGCTGCGGGCGTATTCCACCCCGTCAGGCCGCGTCAGGATGGCGGTCACCGGCAGGCCGGAAATGGCGGCGGCGCGGTCGTCACGCGCCAACGCGGTGGCATGGATCACCTCGCCCGCGCGATACGCGCCGCGATCGGTGGCCAGAAACACGTCGATCGGCGGGCTGGGCGGACGCCCCTCCACACCGCGATCCGACAGGTCAAAGGCCGGATCGGTCAGCGAGAGGAAGGCGATATCCTCGGCCTCGGTCCCTTTGCCGTCGCGCACCACCACCATCGCGGGCGCGGCAGACCCGGTGCCGCGCGTCAGCCCCGCCTCGAACCGCAGATAGCCCTGCGCATCGGTCACGCCGGTTGCAATCTCCGCATTGGCGCGGCTCAGCAACGCGACCTCCGCCCCGTCCAGCGCGCTGGCATCCGACAGGCGGCGCACCGTCACATGCAGCCCGTCGGTGCCCAGCATGGTGGACAGGCCCAGATCCGACAGGACGAACCATTGCGTCGCTCCGGGATCGGCATAGACATCGGCCCCCGGCACATGGGCGGTCAGCGCATAGATCCCCGCAGGCTGATCCGCCAAGACCTCGCCCAGGGGCAGGCGGGTGGTCATGTCGCGGTTCAGCGTGTTGCCCGTGTCGCCCGTGCCAGTCCAGACCTCGGTGGCGATCTCGGCGGCAAAGCCGCGGGCCTGCCATTCGGGCAGGGTGCTGCCGAAGTAATTCTCCTGCATGGCGCGGATCAGGTTGCGGTCGCTGACGCGGCGCAGGGTCAGGTCGATCCGGTCAAGGTTCACCGTCTGCACCGGCACCGCCGCGTCCGCGCTGCGCGGCAGGACATAGGCGCGCCCCGGAAACACGATGGCGGGACTGCGGTCGCGCACGTAAAGCACCTGTTCGACATCGCGCAAAAGCGCCTCGCCACTGGCGGCAGGCAGACCCGCGCGCAGCACGATCCGGTAACGTTCGCCGTGCCGGACACCGTCCACGCAAAGCTGGTTGTCCTGGGCGCTGACCGACAGCGTGGCATCGGGCAGGTTGACGAAGGGCGTGTAATCCTGCCCCGCCTTGATCAGCGGTTCCGAGAATTGCGTGCACAGGCGCGGCGCGGCGCTGTCGCTCTCGACCGCATTGCCGATGACGCGGAAGCCGTATTTGCCCACCGCCTCTTCCAGTGCGCGCTCCAGATCGGCGCGCGGTGCGATGGCTTGCGCCAGTCGCAGCGCCGGGATCATGTCCCGCCCCCGCTCGGCAGTCTCCAGCGCCTGCGCCAGAACCTCCAGCGCACTGACCTGCTGGGCCGCGTTTTCCGCCCGCAGATAGCCGTTCACGGCGGCGCTGACCGCGCGTTCCCGCAGCCGCAGGGTCTGATCATAGGCCTGCGACCGCACGCGCGCGGTCAGGCGCGCATATTCCATCCACAGATCGCTGCGATCCAGCAGCGACACCGCCGCGCCCATCCAATAGGCGGCATTGGCCGGATCATTCGCATTGGCGCGCTCCAGCGCGGCTTGCAGGATCGTGTCCAGATCGAAACCGCCCGCCGGGTGCAGCGTCCCGATCTCCAGCGCAAGGGCGCGCGCCTGCTCCAGCGTCGGGCGCTCCAGCCAGTCCAGATCTGCGGCGCGGCTGGCCGCGGATCGCAGCACGCCGGGGGCCGTCGCCACCACCTCCGCCGACAGGGCACCCGCATAGGGGCTGCGCCCCAGCACGGCGGTTTTCGGGAAACAGGCGTTCGAACGGCTGTTGAAAGTAAAGGCCGCGCAACTGTCATCCGCCAGACAGACGGTCCGGCAAGCCTCGAGCGTGGTATCGAACAGCGGTTGCAGATCGCCGCCCGGAAAATCCATGTCCTGCGTCACCACGATCCGGCGCTCGGGCACGGTCTGCTGCGCGGCACTCTGTGACGCGGCCGGGCCGGCAAGGCCGAGGGCAAGGACAAGGGCAAGGCTACGGGCGGCGATGGAACGGGGCATGGCGGATCCTCCTGATCTTGGTGGCATGGTGACATGGCGGTCGTTTTGCACGCAAGGATTCCTGTTCGCGGTCGCTTGCGTTTACTTCGAATTCATCTTGCTGCCCGAAGCTAGCGTGACGCCGATCCCCCGCTGCATGGACCCTTGAAAGGACAGGCATGAGCCTTGCCAACAAACTGGCCGATGAACGCCGTGCCCGGCTGGCCGCGGAACGTCTGCTGGAACTCAAGCAGGCCGAGCTCTTCGCCGCCAACCGCAAGCTGGGCCGCCATGCCAAGGCCCTCTCGGACGAAATTCACGAAACCCGCGCGCAGGTTCAGACGATCGAGGATGAGAACAGGCGTGTCAAATCCGACCTGAGCGCGGCCCATCAGAAGGTCGAGATCGCGGAACGTCGCCTCTGGCACTCGATCGAGACGATCCAGGACGGCTTTGCCTTCTTCGATCTGGATGACCGCATGATCGCGGCCAACAACGCCTATCTGTCCGTGTTCGAAGGGTTGGAGGAGGTGGGGCCGGGCATCACCTATCCCCGCCTGTTGCAACTGCTGACCGAGGAGGGGATCGTCAACATCGGCACCCAGCATCCTACGGAATGGCGCGCCATGATGCAGCGCCGGTGGGAGGCGCTGTCGCCCGAACCAACGGTGATCCGGCTGTGGAACAACGCCTACATCAAGCTGATCGACCAGCGCGGCAAGGGCGGCGATGTGGTCAGTCTTGCCCTGAACATCACCGAAACCGTCCGCTATCAGAAAGAGCTGAAACAGGCCCGCGAAAAGGCCGAGGCCGCGAGCCGGGCGAAATCGGCCTTTCTGGCGAACATGAGCCATGAAATCCGCACACCGATGAACGGCGTGGTCGGCATGGCCGAATTGCTGGGCGACTCGCCATTGTCCGAGGAACAGCGCCTCTATGTCGACACGATCCGCAGTTCGGGCGAGGCGCTGCTGGTCATCATCAACGATGTGCTGGACTACTCCAAGATCGAGGCAGAGCGGCTGACCCTGCATCCCGAACCCTTCGATCTGGAACGCGCCATCCACGAGGTGATCCTGCTGCTGCAACCCGGCGCACGGCAGAAGGGGCTGGAACTGCTGGTGGATTACGACCTGTTCCTGCCCACCATGTTCATGGGCGATCCGGGGCGCATCCGGCAGGTGCTCACGAACCTGATCGGCAATGCGGTCAAGTTCACGCCGACGGGCCATGTCCTTGTCCGGGTGGTCGGCATCCAGGCGCAGGGCAGCGCGCAGGGGCAGGTGCATGTCACGGTCGAGGATACCGGGATCGGCATCGCCGCCGACAAGGTCGATCATGTGTTCGGTGAGTTCAATCAGGTCGAGGATGCGCATAACCGCCGGTTCGAGGGCACGGGGCTCGGCCTTGCCATCACGCAGAAGCTGATCGCGCTGATGGGCGGGCGCATCTGGGTGGAATCCGAACCGGGGCGCGGCAGCGTCTTCGGTTTCGCGCTGCACCTTCCGGTCATGGACAGCGCCGAGGGCGATCCCGCTGTCCGCGCGGTCGGTCCGGCCGGGGTGCCGCGCCACATCCTTGTCGTGGACCCGGTCGCGGCCAACCGCGCGGTTCTGGCCCGGCAGATGCAGGCGATGGGCCACCATGTCCTGCAATGCGAAACAGCCGCCGCCGCTCTGGCGCAGCTTGATCAGGGGGTCGATCTGATCCTGTCCGAACATGTCATGCCGGGGATGGACGGCCTCGAACTGGCCGAGGCGGTGCGCGCTACGGGCGCCACCATGCCGATCCTGCTTCTGACCGCCAATTCAGGTTTCGCCCAACGGGACCCGGCGCATGTGCATCTGGATGCGATCCTGCAAAAGCCGGTGGCACGGCGGCAGTTGTTCGCGGCACTGGACGCGGCCTTTGCCCGTCAGGCCAGCCTGCTGTCCGGGGGCGGACAGGACGATCCGTCCGGCATCGCGCAGACGCAAGGCACCCGCCGCCTGATGCGCGTGCTGGCGGCCGAGGATAACCGGACCAACCGGATGGTCTTTGCCCGGATGGTGCAGCATCTGCACATCGACCTGCGCTTTGCCGCCAACGGGGCCGAGGCGGTGGCCGCCTGCGGCGCGGACTGGCCCGATCTGGTCTTCATGGATATCTCCATGCCCGAGATGGACGGCAAGGAAGCGACCCGTCGCCTGCGTGCCGCGCAGACCGCTCAGGGACGTCCGCATCTGCCCGTCATCGCCATGACCGCCCACGCCATGGAAGGCGACCGTGAGGGGATATTGGCCGCCGGGTTGGACGACTACCTGTCCAAGCCGTTGCGCAAGGCGGATCTCGTCGCCCGGATCCTCGCGCATTGCCCCGGTGCGGCGCTGTCTCCGCTCGATCCGCCGCCCATGACAGCGGCCCTGCAACAGCATAGCCCTGCGGGAGCGTGATCCTCAGGCGGCCTTTTCCGCCGCCACCGCATCGCGCAGGAACACCCAGCGGTCCCCCTCGCTCAACTCCGGGCGGAAGGCATAGCCGCCGCTGTCGAAATCGCGCAGGCCATCGGGGCTGGTCAGGCGGCGCTGAATGATGAACCGCGCCATCGCGCCCCGCGCCTTCTTGGCATAGAAGCTGACGATCTTGGCCTCGCCGTTCTTTTCTTCAAGAAACACAGGCGTGATGACGCGCGGCTTCAGTGCGGACAGGTCCACCGCGCCGAAATATTCCTGGCTGGCGCAGTTCACCAGCGTGTCGGTCCCCAGCACCTCGGCCTGCGCGTTCAGTGCCTGCGCGATCCGGTCGCCCCAATACGCGTAAAGCGACGCCCCGCGCGGCGTCTTCAACCGGCTGCCCATTTCCAGACGGTAGGGCTGGATCGCATCCAGCGGGCGCAGCACACCGTAAAGCCCCGACAGGATGCGCAGGTGATCCTGCGCGAAAGCCATCTCATCCGCATCCAGCGATCCGGCCTCAAGCCCCTGATAGGTGTCCCCGGCAAAGGCCAGTGCGGCGGGTTTTTCCTCCATCGTGCCGAAGTCGCGGAAACGCTCGGCGTTCAGCTTGGCCAGACTTTCGCTGATGCCCATCAGCTTTTGCAGATCCTTGACCGTCAGATCACGCGCCACCTTGGCCAGCCTGTCCGCATCGGCCGCAAAATCGGGACGGGTCGGGGTCAGCTCCGCAACCTCGGTCATGTCCAGCTTCTTGGCGGGCGAGACGGTGATCAGCATGGTTTTCCCCTTTTCTGCACTCTTGCGGGTGATCTAGCCCGCATCGCGCAGCACGTCCAGAAAGGCGGGTCCGAAACGTTCCGCGCGCTTGTCGCCCAGCAGGCGCTCCATCTCGCGCGCATCGCGCGGGCGCATCTGCGCGACCTTGGCCAGCAAGGCGGCGGAACAGCTCAGCGGCTTGTCCACCCCGTCCGTGCCGCGCGCCAGATCGGCCTGCGCGGCCAGCAGCCGGTCGTAAAGCGTGCCCTCGCTGCGGCCCGCGATCTTGCGACGCGCAGGGTGCATCTGCTCCACCGCGCCGGTGATCACCTCAAGGAAGGTCGCGCCATAGCTCTCCAGCTTCTTGGCCCCCACGCCCCCGATCCGCGCCATCGCGTCCAGCGTGGCTGGCCGGGTCTCGGCCATCTCGATCAGGGTCTTGTCGGTAAAGATCACATAGGCCGGGACGCGCGCTGCCTCGGCCAAGGCACGCCGCTTGGCCTTGAGCGCGGAGAGCAGCGGCGCATCCTCGTCCGAGACAAGCGTTTTCACCGCCGGGCGCCGGTCGGGCTTGGCCACGGAATCGCTGCGCAGGGTGATCGACGCCTCATCCCGCAGGATCGGCCGCGCCGCGTCGGTCATCCGCAGCGCGCCGTGGCGTTCGGGATCGGGCCGGATCAGGTCATGCCCCATCATCTGCCGGAAAATAGCCTGCCACTGGGGCCGCGAATAATCCTTGCCCACCCCGAAAGTGGGCAGCGCGTCATGGCCGCGCTCGCGGACCTTGTCGGTCGTGTTGCCGGTCAGGATGTCGATCAGATGCCCCGCGCCGAACCATTCCTCGGTCCGCAGGATCGCCGACAGCGCCTTGCGCACGGCCAGCGTGCCGTCGAAAACCTCTGCCGGCCTGTCGCAGAGGTCGCAATTGCCGCAAGGCTCCGGTGTCTCGCCGAAATAGCGCAGCAATGTCTGGCGGCGGCATTCCAGCGCCTCGGCCAGACCCAGCAGCGCGTTCAGTCTTGCATGATCCGCCATGCGCCGGTCCGCCGGGGCCAGGCCTTCGTCGATCTGGCTGCGCCGCAGGCGGATGTCGTCGGGTCCATACAGCGTCAGCGTCTCGGCGGGCGCGCCATCGCGGCCTGCGCGGCCGATTTCCTGATAATAAGCCTCGATCGACTTGGGCAGGTCGGCATGGGCGACCCAGCGGATATCGGGCTTGTCGATCCCCATCCCGAAGGCCACCGTCGCCACGACGATCAGGCCGTCCTCTTGCTGGAACCGGGTCTCGGTGATGCGCCGATCCTCGGCCTCCATCCCGCCGTGATAATGGCAGGCGGAATGCCCATCCTCGCGCAGGGCCTGCGCCAGGGTTTCGGTCTTGGCGCGGGTGCCGCAATAGACGATGCCCGACTGCCCCTTGCGCGCGGCGGCGAAGGACAGGATCTGACGGCGCGGATTGTCCTTGGCGGCAAAGGCCAGATGAATATTCGGGCGGTCAAAGCCGCGCAGGAACTTGAGCGGGGCCTGCCCGTCAAACAGGCGCGTGACGATCTCGTCCTGGGTTTCGGCATCCGCCGTCGCGGTGAAAGCCGCCAGCGGCACATCCAGCGCGCGGCGCAATTCCCCGATGCGCAGGTAATCGGGGCGGAAATCATGACCCCATTGGCTGACGCAATGCGCCTCGTCCACCGCGATCAGGCTGACGCCCGCGCGTTTCAGCATCCCGAAGGACGAATGCGCCGCCAGCCGTTCCGGCGCGATATACAAAAGCTTGAGGCGCTTTTCCTCCAGCGCCAGCCAGACGGCATCCGTCTCCTCGGGCGTGTTGCCGGATGTCAGCGCCCCCGCCTCGACCCCGGCCTCGCGCAGGGCGCGGACTTGGTCCCGCATCAGCGCGATCAAGGGCGAGATCACGACAGTGACCCCCTCGCGCATCAGCGCGGGCAGTTGGAAACACAGGGATTTGCCGCCGCCCGTGGGCATGATCGCCAGCACGTTGCGCCCCTCGGACACGGCCTCCACGATCTCGGCCTGTCCCGGGCGGAAGGCGTCGAATCCGAAGATATCGCGCAGCAGCGGGACGGCGCTTTGCATGGGACCCCCTGTCGGTCTGTCTATATCTGCTCTTTCCCGACTAATCCCACACCATGGGTTGTTGGGCAAGAGGGCGATGGACGCCGACAGGGCAGAAAGACGGGCTTAGCCCAGCAGGATCGCGGGCAGGATGAAATCGCGCAGCGAAATGACCGCGATAAAGGCCACCAGCGGTGCCAGATCCAGCGGGCTGGTATCGGGCAGCACCCGCCGGATCGGGGTATAGACCGGCTCCAGCACGCGGTTCAGCCCGGTCCAGATCTGATAGACGAACTGCTGGTTCAGGTTCAGAACCTGAAAATTGATCAGCCAGCTCATGATGATATGGGCCAGCATGATGAAGAAGACCACATCCAGGATCAGGGCAAGGGTCTGGTAAAGCGCAATCATCCGTCTCGGTCCTTTGTTGGGCTGCCCACAAGTAAGCGCGCCACGCGGCGCTGGCAAGGTCCGGGGCGTCACTGCCGCCACGTAGCGGTTGACGCGGGCCTGCCGCCGCCGGACAAGGCGCGCACCGTCAGGAGGGTTTCCATGTATCCCGTCATCCGCCTTGTCACCGAATTCATCCGCTTTCGCCGCGCACCCGCACTGCCGCTGACCGGCACGCATGTCTCGCGCCACATGTGCCTGCCCTGGGACATCGACCTGTGGATGGAGCTGAACAACGGCCGCACCCTCACGCTCTACGACCTGGGGCGGCTGCCGCTGGCGAAACGCGCGGGGCTGATCGGGGCGATGAAACGCAACGGCTGGGGCATGACCATGGCCGGGGCCTGCGTGCGCTATCGCCGCCGCATCCGCATGTTCGAGGTGGTCGAGATGCGGTCCCGCGCGCTGTGCTGGGATGCGCGGTTCATCTATCTGGAACAGTCGATGTGGAAGGCGGATGGCGAATGCGCCAATCACATCGTCTATCGCGCGGCGCTGACGGATCGCAACGGAATCGTGCCCCCCGAAAAGGCGGCCCGCGCGATCACCGGGGATGCGACATCGCCCCCCATGCCCGCATGGATCGCCGCCTGGACAGGGGCCGAGGATCTGCGCCCCTGGCCGCCGATGCAGGACAGCCCCGCCACCTGACAGGCCGCCGCGCCACGATTGACTTGCTCCCGTGATGAAATCTCTGTCTTATCCGGCCAAAGTTCCTGCCAAGGGGCATTCGGGTGGAGGGATGGTATGACCGCGATTTCCGCAAAACGGCGCATCTGGGGGTGGTTCTTCTTCGACTGGGCCAGCCAGCCCTACAACACCCTTCTCATCACCTTCATCTTCGCACCCTACGTCAAGGAACTGATGGGCGACGGCACCGCCGCGCAATCGGCCTGGGGTTTCGGCATCGGGGCGGCAGGGTTCATCATCGCGGTTCTGGCCCCTTTCCTGGGGGCGCTGGCCGATACGTCGGGCCACCGGATGCGCTATATCTGGCTGTTTTCGGTGATGTATGTTGTCGGGGCCTTCGGGCTGTGGTGGGCCGCCCCCGATGATTTCAACCTGATCCTGACGCTTGTGTTCTTCGCCATCGGCATGATCGGGATGGAGTTCGCCACGATCTTCACCAATTCCATGCTGCCCGACCTTGGCCCGCGCGACCAGATCGGGCGGCTGTCCGGCAATGGCTGGGCCTTCGGCTATCTGGGCGGCATGGTCACGCTGATCATCATGCTGGCGCTCCTGGCCGAAAGCGCCACGACCGGCAAGACCTTCATCGGGATCGACCCGATCCTCGGGCTGGACGCCAGCCAGCGCGAAGGAACCCGCGCCGTGGGCCCCCTGACCGCGATCTGGTTCATGGTCTTCATGATCCCCTTCTTTCTGTGGGTGCGGGATCCCAAACCCGCCCGCGCGGCCCCAGGTGCCGCGAAACGCGCGCTGGCCGAGGTCGTGACAACCATCCGCGCCTTGCCGCAGACCCCCTCGCTTTTCGCCTATCTCGCCTCGTCGATGTTCTACCGCGATGCGCTGAACGGCATGTATGTCTTCGGCGGCATTTACGCGGCGGGCGTGCTGGAATGGTCGGTGGTCGATACCGGCGTCTTCGGCATCGTCGCCATCATCTCGGGCACGGTCTTCGCATGGATCGGGGGGCGCGCGGATGACCGTTTCGGGCCGAAACGCGTGATCCGCGTCTGCATCCTCGTGCTGACCTTCGTGGCGATTTCCATCGTCTTCGTCTCGCGCGACAGCGTCTACGGACTCCCCGTCGATCCCACGTCGAACCTGCCAGACATCACCTTCTACATCCTTGGCGCGCTGATCGGCGCGGCGGGGGGCGTCATTCAGGCCGCATCGCGCACCATGATGGTCCGGCAGGCCAACCCGGACCGGATGACCGAGGCGTTCGGCCTCTATGCGCTGGCAGGCAAGGCCACGTCCTTCATCGCGCCGCTGTCCATCGGTGTGATGACGGCGGTCACACAAAGCCAGCAACTTGGCGTGACACCGCTGATCGTGCTTTTCCTTCTGGGTCTGTTCTTGCTAGGCTGGGTCAAACCGGATGGAGATGGCAAGGCATGGGCTGCACGCGCTACCTGACACTGACAATCGCCCTTCTGCTGAGCGTGACGCTCGCCACCGAGGCGGGCGCGCAGGCCGCCAAGCAACTCTTCGGGGCGCAGAAGACAGCCGCCGCCGCGCAACCCGCGCCCTTCGGCGGCTATGCCAAGGGCTGCATCGCAGGCGCCGTGCAACTGCCCGAGACCGGCCCCACATGGCAGGCCATGCGCCTGTCGCGCAACCGCAACTGGGGCCACCCCGAAACGATCGCTTTCCTCAAGGACCTGTCTGGTTTCGCCGCGCGCCTGCCCGGCTGGCAGGGGCTTTATATCGGTGACATCAGCCAGCCGCGCGGCGGCCCGATGCTGACCGGACATGCCAGCCACCAGATCGGGCTTGATGCCGATATCTGGATGCTGCCGCCCAACCGCCTGAACCTGAGCCGGAACGAGCGTGAGAACATCTCCTCCATCTCGCTGCGTCGGGCCGAAGGTGCCTATGTCAATTCCAGCTGGACCCGCCAGCATCACGAGGTCATCAAGGCCGCCGCCTCGGACCCGCGCGTGGCGCGGATCTTCGTTTTCCCCGGCGCCAAGGTGCAGATGTGCAAGGATGAACGCGGCGACCGCGCCTATCTGCGCAAGATCCGGCCCTGGTATGGCCATCACTACCATTTCCACGTCCGGCTGAACTGCCCGCGCGGCGCGCGCGGCTGTCTGGATCAGGACACGCCGCCCCCCGGTGACGGCTGTGACGAGGCGCAGGGCTGGGTCAACAACATCCTGAACCCGCCGCCGCCCAAGCCACGCGATCCCAACGCGCCCAAGCCACAGCCGCGCCGCGACCTGACCCTTGCCGATCTGCCCGACCAATGCGTCGCCGTGCTGCGCGCGCAGTAAGACAAGTATCGCCGGATTTGCGCTCATCCCGAAAACCACGGTCAGGCTCCGGCCTGCGCAAGGGCCTTTTGGCCCTGGCCGCCCTCGCGGCGCTGGGCCTTGGTCTTGGTCTGGCAAGCGATGCCGGGCAGCCCGGTGTCGGGACCTATCTGGGCAGCTATCGCTGGCAGATGGACGATCCGGCCTTTGGCGGGTTTTCCGCCCTCGAACTGGATGCCGACGGTCAGGGTTTCATGGCGCTCACCGACAAGGGACATGCGGTCACGGGCCGTCTCGAGCGGGACGACGCGGGCCGCATCACGGGCATCACCGCAAGCCGCCCGCGCCTGTTGCTGGACATCGCAGGCGCACCGCTCAAGAACCGCGCCTCGGATTCCGAAGGTCTGGCGCTGGCGCCGCAGGGGGGATTTTATGTCTCCTTCGAAGGCCAGCACAGGATACGCTACTACACGGCTGTGGATCAGCCCGCGCAGCGCGTGGCCGGGCATCCCGATTTCGCCGACATGCAGATGAATTCCTCGCTCGAGGCGCTGGCCATCGACGCGCGCGGGCATCTTTTCACGCTCCCCGAACGCTCGGGCGCGCTGGACCGGCCCTTTCCGGTCTACCGCTTCGACGGGCAGGGCTGGGATATGCCCTTCAGCCTGCCGCGCAGCGGGGCGTTCCTGCCGGTCGGCGCGGATATCGGCCCCGATGGCTGGCTCTATCTGCTGGAACGCGCGCTGACCGGCCCGGGCTTTCGCACGCGGGTGCGCCGCTTCGACGTGACCGGGGACCAGGTGAACGCGGAAGAAGTCGTTTTCCAGACCCGTACCCGGCAGCATGACAACCTCGAGGGGATCTCGGTCTGGCAGGACGGGCAGGGGCGCACCCGGATCACGATGATCGCGGATGACAATTTCAAATTCTTCCAGCGCACCGAACTGGTGGAATATGCCGTCGCTCCACCCCTTGCCAGCGGGCCCGACACGCAGTAAACGGCGGCCTTCGATCTCATCTGCCCCCCACGGGGCCAAGTCGCCGCAACCTTGTCAAAACGGGCACCAACATGAACCGCACTCATCTTCCCGGCATTCTTGCCATGGCCGCCATCGTCGTGGCCTCGAACATCCTTGTCCAATTCCTGTTCGGCCAGTGGCTGACATGGGGGGCATTCACCTATCCTCTGGCCTTCCTCGTCACCGATGTGATGAACCGCGTCTATGGCGCGGGTCCCGCACGTCGCGTGGTCTTTGTCGGTTTCGTCGTGGGCGTCATCTGCTCGCTGATCGGCACGCAGATCATGGGCGAATTCGGCCCGCTGGTCACCCTGCGCATCGCCATCGGCTCGGGTCTGGCCTTCCTGACCGCACAGCTTCTGGACGTGGCGATCTTCGATCGCCTGCGCGCGGGGCGCTGGTGGCGCGCGCCGCTGGCCTCGACCCTCGTGGGCTCCTCCGTCGATACCGCGCTTTTCTTCACCATCGCCTTCTCGGCCAGCCTCAGCTTCATCGAGCCGTCCAATGACGTGTCCTGGGCGGGCGAAGTGCTGCCGCTTCTGGGTGTCGGGCCGATGGTTCCGCTCTGGGTCTCGCTGGCCGTGGCCGACTGGGGCGTCAAACTTCTGCTCGCTTTAGTGGCACTCGTGCCGTTCCGCATCATCGTGGGGGCGCTGACCCCGCGCACCACATGATTTTGTTTTTGACATCTGCTGATTTTGTGGCAACCTGATCTCAGGCGAAACAATTGAAAGGAGGTGCTCTAGTGTCTAACGGGATATTGGAGAGAGGTGTCGGAACAGTTCGGGGGACGCAGTCCTGAGGCAGCCCTCGGGGGATGCAACATCCGAATTGGTGAGAGCCTAACCGGCCCCACCTCCGCAAATCTCAGAGGGCCATCCGCAAGGGTGGCCCTTTCTGTTTGCCGCCCGGTCAGGCTATGGTCGGGCGATCATCACACTGGACAGGCCTGCATGCTGCGGATCAACGACGACATCGCGATCGAGGATTGGGAGCTGACCGAGCAGTTCATCCGCGCCAGCGGCCCGGGCGGGCAGAACGTCAACAAGGTCTCCTCGGCGGTCGAACTGCGGTTCGAGGCGGAACGCTCGCCCAACCTGCCACTGCCGGTGAAAAACCGCCTGCGCCGTCTGGCCGGGCGGCGCTGGACCAAGGACGGCGCCATCGTGTTGCAGGTGGATGAAACCCGCAGCCAGGTCCGCAACCGCGAGATCGCGCGCGACCGTCTGGCCGACCTGATCCGCGCAGCCCTGGTCGCGCCCAAACGGCGCGTGGCGACCAAGCCCACCTTCGGATCGGTCAAGCGCCGCATCAAGGCCAAGAAGGTGCGCGGCGAGGTCAAGGCGATGCGCGGCAAGGTCGACGGTGAGGAATGAGCGGCGCGTCATCCTCTTGCCGGTCGATTTCCGTTTTTGCTTGATACGGCGGACGATTACCCCTATCCACCCGCTTCCTGTTTCGATACCCGCCCCGCCGCGTGCCGGGCCGCTATTCTGGGGGAAGGCACGATGCTGCACACGCCTTACTACCTGATCGACAAGGCACATCTGCTGCCCAACATGGAAAAGATCGCGCATCTGCGCGAAGCCTCCGGCGCCAAGGCGCTGCTGGCGCTCAAATGCTTCGCCACATGGTCGGTCTTCGACATGATGTCCGAATACATGGACGGCACCACATCGAGTTCGCTGTTCGAGCTGAAACTGGGCCGCGACAAGTTCCCCGGCGAAACCCACGCCTATTCCGTGGCCTGGGCCGATCACGAGATTGACGAGGTTCTGGCCAATTCCGACAAGGTGATCTTCAACACCGCAGGCCAGCTTGGCCGGTTCGAGGACGTCAGTCGTGGCCATACCCGCGGGCTGCGCGTCAATCCCGGTGTGTCCACCTCCAGCTTCGATCTGGCCGATCCCGCGCGCCCCTTCAGCCGTCTGGGCGAACATGACCCCGCCGTGATCGAACCCGTGCTCGACCAGATCAGCGGCTTCATGTTCCACAACAATTGCGAGAACGCGGATTTCGACCGGTTCGACGCGATGCTGGGAAGTATCGAACAGCGTTTCGGCCATCTGATCCGCAAGATGGAATGGATTTCGCTCGGCGGTGGCATCCATTTCACCGGCGAGGACTATCCGCTCGACCGTCTGGCCGAACGCCTCAAGCGTTTCGCGGGCCAGAACGAGGTGCAGGTCTATCTCGAACCCGGCGAGGCGGCGATCACCAAATCGACCACGCTGGAACTGACCGTTCTGGACACGCTTTTCAACGGCAAGAACCTTGCCATCGTCGACAGCTCGATCGAGGCGCATATGCTCGATCTGCTGATCTACCGCGAAAGCGCCAAGGTCGCCCCGGACGCAGGTCCCGAGGAATGGATGATCTGCGGCAAATCCTGTCTGGCCGGTGACATCTTCGGCGAATTCCGCTTCCCCGCAGCCCTCAAGGCCGGCGACCGGATCAGCATTCAGGACGCCGCCGGCTACACGATGGTCAAGAAGAACTGGTTCAATGGCGTGAAAATGCCCGCCATCGCGATTCGCGAACTGGACGGCACGGAACGTCTGGTGCGCGACTTCGGCTACGACGATTTCGTGGCCGCCCTCTCGTGATCGCTCGCGCCGCAGTGGCGCTTTTCCTGCAACTGGAACCTTAGAGGAGGTCTGGTGACACCATGAAACGCAACGTGCTTATCATCGGCGCCGGTGGCGTGGCTCAGGTCGTCGCGCATAAATGCGCGCAGAACAATGATGTGCTGGGTGATCTGCATATCGCCAGCCGGACGGTGGCGAAATGTCAGGCGATCCTCGACTCTGTGCATGTACAAGGCGCGATGAAACAGCCGGGCGTCTTCAAGGCCCATGCGCTGGACGCGATGGACAGCGCCGCCGTGGCGCGGCTCATCCGCGACACTGGGTGCCAGATCGTCATCAACGTCGGCTCCCCCTTCGTGAACATGACGGTCCTGCAAGCCTGCATCGAAACCGGTGCCGCCTATATGGACACAGCCATCCACGAAGACCCCGCCAAAATTTGCGAAACGCCGCCGTGGTATGGCAATTACGAATGGAAACGCCGCGAGGCCTGCGAAAAGGCGGGCGTCACTGCCATCCTCGGCATCGGTTTCGATCCCGGCGTGGTCAATGCCTATGCGCGGCTGGCGGCGGATGACTACATGGATACCGTCACCTCCATCGACATCGTCGATATCAACGCAGGCTCACATGGGCGCTGGTTCTCGACCAATTTCGACCCGGAGATCAACTTCCGCGAATTCACCGGCACGGTCTATAGCTGGCAGAACGGCGCATGGCAGACCAACACCATGTTCGAAGTGGGCAAGGAATGGGATCTGCCAGTCGTCGGCAAGCAGAAGGCCTATATGACCGGCCATGACGAAGTGCATTCACTGGCGGCAAACTACCCGGACGCCGATGTGCGGTTCTGGATGGGCTTTGGCGATCACTACATCAACGTCTTCACCGTGCTGAAGAACCTCGGCCTGCTGTCCGAACAGCCCGTCAAAACCGCCGAAGGGCTGGAAGTGATCCCCCTCAAGGTGGTGAAAGCCGTCCTGCCCGACCCCTCCAGCCTTGCGCCCGATTACGTGGGCAAGACCTGCATCGGTGATCTGGTGAAGGGCAAGAAGGACGGCAAGGATGTCGAGGTCTTCGTCTACAACGTGGCCGACCACAAGGACGCCTATAACGAGGTGGGCAGCCAGGGCATTTCCTATACCGCAGGCGTGCCCCCCGTCGCGGCGGCCATGCTGATCGCGAATGGCACATGGGACACCGGCACCATGGTGAACGTCGAGGAACTGGACCCCAAGCCCTTCCTGACCCTGCTCGACCAGATCGGCCTGCCGACCCGTGTCAAGGATGCGGCGGGCGACCGGCCCTGGAACCAGTAACACAAGCCATCAGGCAGGCTTCGCGGCCTGCCTGACCTCACCCAGGGGCGAGATGACCTTGCCCCCTGCTGCCAGCGCATCCTCCAGATCATGGGTCACAAGGATTGCGGGGATGCCTTCCGCGCGCACCCGGCCAAAGACGAAATCCCGCATCTGGCGGCGCAGGTCCGCGTCCAGCCGTGAAAACGGCTCATCCAGCAACAGCGCGCGCGGCGCACTCAGCAGGCAGCGCATCAGCGCGACCCGCGCCCGCTGACCGCCCGACAGGGTGGCCGGGTCCCGGTCCGCAAAACCGCCCAGCTCCGCCGCCTCCAGCGCAGCGTCGATCCGCGCCTCCCGCGCCGCGCGGCCCTTGATTGCGGCAGGCAAGGCAAAGGCCAGGTTCTCGCCCACCGATAGATGCGGAAACAGCAGATCGTCCTGAAACAGCAACCCGATCCGCCGCGCCTGCGGTCCCAGCCCGCTCAGGTCGCGCCCGTCCAGCGCCACCCGGCCCGTCACCGCAAATCCGGGATCAGGCCGGCCGATCAGCACCGACAGCAGCGTGGATTTGCCCGACCCCGACGGCCCCATCACGCTCAGGATCTCGCCCGGCGCCACGGTTTCGTCCAGATCGACCAGCCGCCGCCCGTCCAGCGTGATCGTCAGGTGATCCAGATGCAGCCCCGTCGTCATCATCGCTTACCCCTTGTCCAGCACGCCGCGCCGGTTGCGAAACAGCACCGCAGGCAGCGCCAGCGCCAGCGCAAAGCCCACCAGCGGCATCACCGTCTGCGACAGGGCATAAACCCCGATCAGCCGCCGGTCACCCCCGGAAGACAGGGCTACCGCCTCGGTCGTCAGGGTGCTGACCCGCCCCATCCCGATCAGCAGCGTCGGCAGGTATTGCCCGACCGACACCGCAAAGCCCACCGCCGCCGCCGTCAGCACGGGTCGCAGCAGCATCGGTAGGCGCACGCGCCACAGGATGCGCTCGGCCCCCGCGCCAAGGCTGGCCGCCACCAGACCCTGCCGCGCATCCCATGACCGCCACGGATCGGACAGCGACAGGAACACATAAGGCAGCACGAAAATCACATGGGACGCGATCACCGCCGTCCGCGCGCCCGTCCATCCGGTGCCGATGGCCAGCGTCTGCAAGCCGACCAGAAAGGTCGCCTGCGGCACGATCAGCGGCAGATACAGCAGCCACAGGGCGCGGGTGCTCTGCCGCAGCCCGTGGCGATACTCGGCCTCAAGACAGGCGATCGTCAGCATCAGG
>Ga0209345_10002167_pt1 | contig 22138 bp, 14 predicted proteins | sample Cruoilmetagenom7_FD_187294 | JGI IMG/M metagenome (GOLD analysis project Ga0209345, IMG submission 187294) | Oil polluted marine microbial communities from Coal Oil Point, Santa Barbara, California, USA - Sample 7 (SPAdes) (version 2) | ecosystem: Environmental > Aquatic > Marine > Oil seeps ... | reverse complement strand
TTTTACACGTTATGTCAGTGATAAAAATACCCCTGATTTAGGACCAAATAATAATTCTATATTACATCTGTTAGAAGACGAGCAAGGAATTATATGGATTGCTACCTGGGGTGGAGGACTCAGTCGCTTTGACCCTAATACGGAAAAATTTCAACACATTATTAATGATAAAGATAATGTAGAAAGTCTTTCGAGCGATCTTTCGTGGTATTTACTTTTAGATAATGAAAACAACCTTTGGATAAGTACCCAAGCGGCTGGTCTAAACGTCTTGTCTTCTCGTGATAGAATCCAACAAAATTACCGCTTTAAACGTATTGACACTACCGATGGTATGAAGAGTCAAACTGTTTACGCCATGACTCAAGACAGGTTTAACGACATATGGTTAAGTACCAATCAAGGGATCACACGTTATTCCGTTAACTCTAACACCTTTAAACACTTTGATTTAAGTCATGGTTTAGTTGATTTAGATTATAATCATGGAGCCATATTTAAGAGCTTAAATAGTGTCATTTATTTTGGTTCTGGCAAAGGGGTTTCAAGTATTCAGCCAAGTAACAATCAGAATAAAATTATTCAGCCCCCAGTGCGATTAACTAATGTCTTTAAGTTAAATGAACCTATGGTTTTTACTTCAACATTAACAGATCTTAAAAACTTGGAATTAAATTATAATGATCAATTAATATCATTTGAGTATGTAGGTCTTAATTACTCAAGTCCTGAATCTACGCGTTATAAATATCGCCTTTTAGGTTTTGACCAAGAGTGGCTCGATGCAGGTAAATCGCGACGAGTGTCGTATTCGAATTTGCCAGCGGGTAACTATCAATTACAAATTCAAGCGGGCAATAGCGACAATATTTGGAGTGATCCTGGGCTTTCACTAAATATCGTGGTTAAACCGGCACCCTGGCAGACTTGGTGGGCTTATATTTTATATACCTTAATCGTGGCCTTGGCTTTATTACTTTATTCGCGCTTTCTAAACCGTAAATTGGTTATTGAACAACAGCAAAAGCTTTATCTAGAACAGCAGGTACATGAAAAAACCGAGAAGTTTAAATCTAAGAACTTAGAGCTTGCGCAAGCTAATAAACAATTAGAAAAAGCGGCGATTGTTGATAAAGTTACCGGTGTAAAAAGCCGGCGCTATCTAGATATTTATATCGAGCAAACTAGCCAATTGATGAATCAAATGCATCAAAATCTGTTGCCGGTGCAGCGAGATATGCTGCCACGGCTTTATATTTTAATGGTGCAGTTGAAGGGTTACCAAGATATCAGCAACAGTCAACTGATTAACCTGACTGATTTGTTGCTTTATAGTCGAAATAACGATGATCTGGTTATCCGTTGGTCAAACGATACTTTCGCTGTTATTGGTTATGAAAAGGGTAATAATGCCAATGAACTGGCTGCGCGTTTGTCAGGGCGACTGGAAAGTGTCGTTGATGACAGCACATCGATGAATATGGCTTACTCATTCTTTCCTTTTAGTCGTGAAAATCCTCTAGACTTAACTTGGGATCAAATTAGCGTGTTGATAGAGCAAGCACTTATCTTTACCGATGAAAGTAAACAACTCTCTTGGCTGGGGTTATGTGGGCCAAAATCTAATAGTTTTGATTATTTACAATTAATGCAGCAACGTAGTTTTGTTAATTTTAAAGAGCAGATCATTGTTAGATCAGGCTTATCATAATGGCGGTTGCTTTTCTTGCTGCTGATATTGCTTTGGTGTGCAGGCAAACATTTCTTTAAAGCAGCGGCCGAAATAGGTTTGTGATGAAAAGCCAACATCAAGTGCTATTCTGCCGACTTGAGAGCCATTTTGTAATAGTACTTTGGCTTTCTTAAGGCGGAATTCTTTAATGAAATTATTCGGGGTTATTCCTATCAAGGCTTTAATTTTACGCTGTAATTGTCGTTCACTCATCGCCATTCTGGCGGCTAATTGAATAATGTCTAAATCGGTATCGGTATAAACTTCAGCAGTAATAGCTTCTAACTTTTCGAGAAATTTATTATCAAGTGTTACCTCATCACTGCTAAGATGAGCAAGCTCCGCTACGTTATCAAAACTATTATTTTTTCTACTTTCCTGTAAATCTTTATTCAAGTTACTTAAATAACGCTTTTGGATTTGTTCTCTATTGCTGATCAAGTTAGCAATTCGTGTTAATAGCTCTTGATGATTAAATGGTTTACTTAGGTATTCATCGGCTTGTAAGTTTAACCCGTGCAAGCGGCTATCTAAATCAGAGCGAGCGGTTAATAAAATAACAGGAATATGTGAGGTGAGTTCATGGCTTTTTAGCTGTTTTAAAACCGCGAAGCCATCGATACCCGTTAGCATAATATCGCAGATTATTACATCAGGAATGTACTCCTGAGCGAGTGTTAAACCAAGCTCGCCACTGCCGGCTAATAAGCTATGATGATGTTGCTCGATCACTTGTTTAATATGACTTTGCATATCCAAGTTGTCTTCTATCACTAACACAACCTTTTGGCTATGATTTCTGATGTCTTTAACTGGATTGTGCGGCTCAGTTAATAACGAGGCGACTTCTATTTGAGATATACAGGTTGGTGTTGACTTCTCTTCTGTTAGGGCTGGTGCTGAAGGGATGATTAGCGAAAACTTACTGCCTTTATTGTATTCACTAAAAACGCTAATTTGCCAATGGTGAGCTTTAACAAGTTCATTAACCAAAGATAACCCGATACCAACACCGAAAACACCTTGATTTTTTTCATCATCAGCTCTTTGGAAGCGTTCAAAAATTTTACTTTGCGATGCACTATCAATACCTATGCCGGTGTCAATAATATCAAGAGTAAAATTATCACTGTCACTATGGGCAATAACTTGAATACTACCACCGGCTGGCGTGTACTTAATGGCATTCGCTATTAAGTTAAAAATAATTTTTTCAAATGCTTGAGCGTCGCAATCAAGCCATATATTGTCTGGAATGTTACAAGTTAAGCTTAGCTTATTTTGTCTGGCTAGACGGGTAAATGAATCTGCTGGCATTGACATCAGTGTTTTTAGACGATAGGTGGTGATCGTCAGCTGCGGATTGTCAGATAAGCGAGAAAGCTCTAGCAATTGCTCAACCATGCGTACTAACCTTAGGCCGTTACGTTTTGCGGTTTTTAGCTCTTTACCTTCTTCCTCCGTTTGGGCTTTGATTAGATAGCGATCTAAAATACCATTAATGATGGTTAATGGTGTTCTGAATTCGTGAGAAATATTGGCAATAAATTTATCTTTTAAATCTAAAGCTTGCTGCTCGGCAAGCTTTCTGGCTGTGAGGTTAATAAAGGTAATAACCACCAGTGGCTGTTCTTCTCTTTCTGCCCATTGTAACTCTGCTTGCACAGGAAACTCGGTACCGTCTTTACGAGTAGCAAGGCATTCTTTTGAGATACCGGTGTCTTTGCGTTGTAGGGTATAAACATTACTTTTAAAATCAAAAAAGTAATGCATTTGGTCGTCGGATGAAAAAAAGTCGCTAACACGAGTCGCGATAATTTCTCGTTCAAGGCACTGAAAAAGTTGCACCGCAGCAGGGTTAGCTGACAGTATGGTTCCGTCGATGGTCGTAGTTAATATGGCATTACTCGAAACATTAACGATGGCTTTATCTTCACTATTAAGCATGGCCTTAGTAAGTAACTGGTTAAGCTTAACTAACTCTTGTTGGGCGCTATTTTGCAACTTGATTTGTTGTTTTTTCTTATGTCCTGAACGATTTTTTCGATAAATAATAGTGGTTAACAAGGTTAAGGCGATACCAAGCCAAGTAGCAATTAATACTGATTGTAAGTATGACTCAATATTATAATGTAGCTTTAATTCAATGCCGATTAAGTGAATTAAAATTGAGCAAGCTATCAATAATATTAAATAAAGTTCGGGCATTGAAGAATGCGGTTGCTCCATCGGAGGTTGTGAAGATGTTAGTGAATTATTAGCAGCAATAATCAGTGCTGAATACGGAATAAGTACTAATAATGTTAACAGGTATGTTGGTAATGCAATGTCAGTCCAATTAGTCAGGTATTCAACACTATTTTCGATCAACATAGCCGCTGCAGCGATACTTAGCATGCGGTATATTCGACACCAAAATTTACTGTGGCACTGATAATTATTTGTTGCTAACCGGATGAAAATAACCGTTGATATCAGTACATGGAATAATTGTGATGAGGCAGTTTTATCTTCAGTATTACTCGAAAACTCCACCGGGAGTAAGACAAAGTAGCTAAAACATATTAAAGTAAAAAATATTGCTGCAACACGGCTACTAATATTTTTATTTATTCTTGTTTCATTAATATGGGGATTGGTTTCTATTGCCAAGAGAATAAAGAAATAGCTGCAAAGGGTAAAGAAGTCTCGTACTAAAAGATCATGGTTGATAATGTTAAAATTAAACAACAGGTTAGAAATTAATGACGACAGTAATGCTAGGGTCATAAACTGCCAAAATAGCTTTAATGCCCGTGTTTTAATGCGCAGGTAACTCGTGGTGACTACAAAAACACTCAATAATTGTAATAATAACAATGGCCATTTTTCAAGCCAAGCATGGCTAAAAGGGAAAGTCTCATTGATTAAAAGGTATGGTAGCAAGGTTAAAATGATACTAAGTGTTAGTAATAATTTTATATTTTTTATCTGCAAATTTATAACCTAATGACAACATGTTTATTGAGGTTTACCAACTTGGTATTTATCTCGTTACTAGCAGTATACATTATGTTAATTTATTGTGAATCATCAAGTATGGATATATCTGTAGTTTATCTTCAATCTAGAGTGTTTTGATTATTACTTTTTTCTTGGCTTAAGGAAAGGCAGTTAAAAACATCTCGTTGCTAGCAGTAATAGTGCTGTTAGTTGCACTATTACTAGTCGCTAGTTCTTGATAGTAAAGGGTGCTTTATGAACGAGGGGGTAATGCTATTTGTTTTATAAAGGCGCTTTCATGTGCGATACGATATAAAACTGGCAGCACAAACAGTGTTAATAAGGTTGATGAAATAATACCCCCAATAACAACGGTTGCAATCGGCCGTTGTACTTCTGCACCTGTTCCGATATTAAGTGCCATTGGCACAAAACCAAGCCCTGCAACTAATGCGGTCATCAGTACGGGGCGAAGTCTGATCATTGCTCCTTCTATGATACCGTTAATCAGTTGGCCTTTTTCTTGACATAAATCGCGAATAAAGGCGAGCATTACTAAGCCATTTAATACGGCAATTCCCGATAGTGCAATAAAACCAACGCCTGCAGATATGGATAATGGCATATCTCGAAGCCATAAAGCGATAATCCCGCCGGTCAGTGCTAAAGGTATGCCTGAGGAGATAATTAATGCATCTTTTATGTTACCAAAAGCCATAATTAACAAGCCAAGAATTAACGCTAGAGTAACCGGAATAATGATTGTTAAGCGCTTACTTGCTGAATCCAATTGCTCAAATGAACCGCCATATTCAAGCCAATATCCAGCAGGAATATCGACCTTGTTTAGAATACTATCTTTGGCACTTTTAACAAAGGTACCTAAATCAGTGCCACGAACATTAACCGTTACCACAATACGTCGTTTACCATTTTCTCGACTTATTTGATTAGGCGCAGGCGCTAAGTTAAGGACAGCAACTTCTGATAATGGTACATATTCGCCATTTGGTAAAGCAATCGGTAGTTCGCTTAATTGATGAATGTCTTGTCTTACGCTTTCAGGCAACCTAACTACGATATTAAAGCGTCGATCTCCTTGATAAATTACGCCTGCATTTTCACCGCCAATTGCTGTCGAAAGCGCATATTGTAATTGTGAGACATTAAGCCCGTAACGTGCGAGTTCTATCCGTTTTGGCAGTATTGATAACATGGGTAAACCGGTCACTTGTTCTACTTGGATATCACTAGCACCTTCAATAGTTTCAATGACTTCTTTGATTGCATTGGCTGATTTGATAAGTTGCTCTAAATCATCTCCAATGACTTTTATGCCTAAATCAGCCCTAACACCAGAAATAAGCTCATTAAAGCGCATTTCAATGGGTTGAGTGAGTTCGAAATTATTACCGGGTTGACCTGATAATGACTCAACAATATTGGCTGCTAATTCACCATGACTTAAGCTCGGATTCGGCCATTGTGCCCGCGGTAGCAACATGACATAAGTGTCTGCAATATTTGGTGGCATAGGGTCGTTAGCCACCTCGGGCGTACCTATACGCGAAAATACGTTTTTAACTTGAGGAAACTGTTGGATTTTTAGTTCTAATGCCTGCTGCATTTCAACTGATTGACTCAGGCTAGTACCTGGAATACGAATAGCCTGTAGTAATAGGTCTTCCTCATTAAGTTGTGGTACAAATTCGGAGCCAAGGGTGGTTGATAACCATATTGTGCAAGCAACTAAAGCTGTGCAAGCAATTAAAATTAACCAACGCAGTTTCATCGCCATGATTAATAGTGCTCGATATAATGACTTAGCAGCACTGAGTACAGAACTTTCTTTTTCACTAATTTTACCATTCATAAACAGAGCAACGGCAGCAGGAACGAGTGTTAACGACAAAATGAGGGCGGCAATAAGCGCCATAACAACGGTTGCAGCCATTGGGTGGAACATTTTACCTTCAACGCCAGTTAAGCTAAATAATGGAATATAGACAATGGTAATAATAAAAATACCAAGCAGACTTGGTCTTATGACTTCATTAGTCGCAGAGTAAACCACATCTAAACGTTGTTTTCGGCTAAGAACACCGCCATGTGTTTTTTGTGTATTGCTTAAACGTCTAATTGAGTTTTCAACGATGATAACCGCACCATCAACAATTAAACCAAAATCTAGTGCGCCTAAACTCATCAAGTTTGCCGATACGCCAGCTTGGACCATGCCGGTGATTGTTGCTAACATAGCCAGTGGAATTACCGCTGCTGTGATCAACGCAGCACGTATATTTCCCAATAACAGAAATAATACTACAATGACTAATACCGCGCCTTCAACGAGGTTTTTTTGCACGGTATACATAGCTTTATCAACTAGTGTTGTTCGATCGTATACTGACTCAACAACGACGCCTTCAGGTAAAGAGCGTTGAATTTGCGCTAATTTTTTTGCTACAGCTAATGCGACAACACGCGAATTTTCACCAACAAGCATCATCGCACTGCCTAGAACGGTCTCTTTACCGTCGCGAGTTGCCGCCCCTGTGCGTAATGATTTACCAATAGATACTTGGGCAATATCGATTATTTTTATCGGAATATCATCAATCACTTTAATGATCACGTGTTCAATGTCGTTAATGCTAGCTAACTGACCAGGAGATCTTACGGTAAGTTGCTGACCATTTTGTTCAATATAACCTGCGCCACGGTTACTATTATTCGAGCGCAAAGCCATATTTATGTCTTGAAATGAGATCGAAAATTCAAGCATTTTTCTTGGCATAGGAGTGATGTGGTACTGCTTGTCGTAACCACCGATGGTATTAATTTCGGTAACACCGGGAACCAAGGCCAGTTGGGGTTTTATGATCCAATCTTGAATTTCACGTAGTTCGGTTGCGCTATATTGTTGGCCGTCAGCAGTTAAGGCGTTAGGCAAAGCTTCAACGCTATACATAAAAATTTCGCCAAGTCCGGTCGAAATAGGACCCATTTCGGGCTCTAATCCGGCGGGTATTTTATTTTTAATTACCGCTAGTTTTTCATTAACCAGATTTCGGGCAAAATATAAGTCAGTGCCTTCATCAAATACAGCGGTAACTTGTGATAAACCGTATCGCGATATAGAGCGTGTGTAAGACAAGTGCGGAATGCCGGTAAGCGCTGTTTCAATGGGAAAAGTAATGCGCTGTTCAGACTCAAGCGGTGAATAACCTAACGCGCGAGTGTTAATTTGTACTTGTACATTGGTAATGTCGGGAACAGCATCAATGGCAAGCTTTTGATAGCTCCAATAGCCCATGCCAATAAGCGCTAATATCATGGTCATCATTAACCATCGCCTTGCGATAGAAAAGCGTAAAATCGAATCAATCATGGTTCTATCCTTAATGGGCGTGAGATGCGCCAGCTTTACCTAAATCTGCTTTTAATAAGTAACTATTGATAAGCGCATATTGTTCACCGATATTTAGCCCCGAAATAACTTGGCTAAACTGACCATCTGACTGTCCAATCTTTAATTCACGTGTCTCATAACCGTCTTGATTTGTGACAAAAACAACGCGTTTACCTTCAACTTCTTGGAAGGCTCTATTGTCTACCACTAGATCGACACTGGTTTGGCTTGTTACAACACTACCTTTAAGTATTTGCCCTGGTGACCATAAACCATCACGGTTATTTAGTGGTACTCTTGCAGTCATAAATGTTTGGTTTTTATTGCTCATAAGATGGGTGATCGTTGATTTTTTTTGCTCTGATGGCGATGAAATGATCACCATTTGTCCCTTTTTGATAATGGAGGTTTGGCTTGGGAATATTTTGTACTCAACCCATAACTGCTGATAATTTTCTAAAGTGAGTAGTGCTTGTTGGTTGACTGATTCGCCAGGGTTTACATGTCGTTGCGTGACTATGCCTGAAATTGGCGCGGTAATGTTATAGTGTTTAAAACTATTATTTGACTCCACTTGCGCAATCGTTTCACCCGCTTGTACCGTGTCTCCAACATTAACCGTTAATTTTGTTATCAAGCCAGGGAAGCGAGCACTTACTTGGCTAATCGCATCGGAACTCATAACCACACGACCGTATACCGTTAGCATATTTTTTATTTCACCAGCATTTGCTGTTGCATTAATAATGCCTGCTGCTTGGGCGTTAGTGGTTGATATTTCTATATGGCCTTCCTCATGATGCTTATCGCCGTGGTCATCATTAGCGCCGTGTTTATCTTCATGTTGCTCTGAATGACCATCGTTATACTCATCCGTATGTTGTGCAGCTTCATGGTGATCACTACCAAGCTTAACAACAGCGGGTTGAGCGACTGTTGCACTAACTGAGGTGCTTAATATGAATATAAATAGGCCGATATTTTTCAATGCTGAGTGGAATTTTTTCATGGTATGTCCTTAAAAATCTTTAACTAATGCAGGCGTCAAGCGATATTGATTGGCCGGTAATGGCTCGGCAATTAACTGTTCTATTTCTGTACCGTAACGTAAGGCTGAAGATGCTGAATCAATCATTGCGCGCTGAGCTGAAAGTAGCTCTTGGCGTACACTTAAGTAATCTAAATAACTATAAAGACCCCGTTGGTAAGCCACTTTCGTTTCATCGAGTGCAGAGCCTAAAGTAGGAATAATGCTATTTTTTAAGCTATTAGCGGTAAAAATGGCTTGTTTTCTATTGGCATAAGCGCGGTATAGTTGGTGACGTAAAGCCAGCATAGTTGCCGTTTTCTTTACTTCTACTTCATCTCGTTTAGCCTGTGCTGAGATAATAGCGCCGGTATTCCTCTTGGAGGAAAACAGCGGCATACTAAAGCCTGCTGTAAGTGCGGTTTCATTAATATCTTGTATTTGTTTTATGCCAACGCTCCATTTTATATTGGCACTAGACTCTGTTTTAGCTAAGCGAAGTTGAGCATCTCTTAATCGCTCTTCAGCAGCATATGTTAATATTTCAGGATTCTGTTTTACCTTGTTATACAAGGTGTCAAAATCAATGTCTGCAGCAAAATGATACAAATCCCCCTCAACTTGCGTAAATGAGGGGCTTGTTTCATGCCACATCATCGCAAGGGCGATTTTGCTGTAATGAAATTGTTGTTGTTCGGATGAAGCAATAAGTTTGGCATGTTCCAATGCGACGAGCGCACGCTTTACTTCTGCTTCTGGAGCAACGCCAGCTTTTGAACGTTTTTTGACTTCTTGTAAAGTGTCTTCTGCTAACAAAGTTGCTTGATTCGCTAATAATAATCGCTCTTGTGCAGCAAGGATGTCTATATATCGGCGAGTAACCTCACTGAATAAATTCAAAGCAGCCACCTTACGTTTTGCATCAAGTTGGCCACGGCGGCTTTCAGCAACGCCAATACGTGCATTTCTTTTTCCGCCCATTTCCAAAATCGAGGATAAAGATAGCGTGTATTCTGCACTTTCAAATGTGCCGATATCACCGGTACCAGTGAAATTTTCCATTTCAAAGCCAAGTTCATAACTCGGTTTTAGCGCTTGAGTTTGTTGCTGTCCTGATAGCGCTTGCTGGCGAAATGAGAACACTTTTAATTGCGGGTTATCTTTGAGTGTTCTTTCAATCGCTGAGGCTAAAGTTAATGTGTTTTCTGAATTTTCACTCAGTGCTAAAAAGCTAAATGACCATATAGCGATGATACAAGCTGGCAAGTAGCATGCTTTCTTTAACCTGATCATTGATTTTTTGCTGCGCTTAGGAGGCATATTAATAAAATAACGCATCGTTTTCCCTGTTTTAAAATAAAATGTTAATAAGGCTTTAAAAATTTTTATACCGCGTTAGAGAAACGCTAAGGCCAAATGTTAGAACTTTGGTGGCCGAAGAAGTGAATAATAAGGCGTTTTAAAACGCGCTAGCTTATTACCATAGTAAACCTGAACAGGTGTTTTTATCTTATTTAATAGTACGATAGAAGCTAATAGAGTGTTAGCACAGCAAGAACAACAACTCGCGTCACAGTCTACACACTCATCTTGAGTACTGTCTTGCTCTATCAGGTCAGCAGATTGCATTATTACAGCATTAATAAGGGGTTTTTGAAGAGCTGGCATAACGAAAGTGTCACTGTTTTGATTTGAAATGTTATTTGTTTCACTGGCAAAAGTTGATTGCATAACTATCAAGATAATTAATAGCGAGCAGATAACATACAGGGACTTGCATCGTTTTTTTGAGTGTAAGAAAATTGATGTTCGGATCATAAGTACAGCTGTTTATGCTCTAATAAAAATACAGAATGAAAGTAGCAAGCTAGTTATTGTTAAGCCAAGCTAGTTAAGCAATATAGATTGAATAATCACTGCAATTGACGCATCATAAACCTTACTGTAAGTGTAAGGTCAAGCGTTATGAAAATCAATCAGCTATCTAAATTCAGCCAAGTGCTCAGTAAAACTATTCGATACTATGAAGATATTGCTTTGTTGCCTAAACCTGCTCGTAACAGTAATGGCTATCGAGAGTACAGTGCTGATGATGTTGAGCGTTTAATTTTTATTCGGCGTTGCCGAGAGCTACAAATTCCTATTGTGCAAATAAAGCTGTTAATACAAGTACAATCAGATAATACCTCATCATGTCATGAAGTCGATTTATTGATAGAGCAACAATTGGAAAAAGTTCGTAAAACTATGAGTGAACTAACGCAATTAGAAAAAACGCTGCACGCATTAGCGACTTCATGCTCAAAAGATATTGTGGGTGATTGCGTAATATTGAAAAATCTAAAGGGCAATATTTAGCTAAAAAACACCTTAAAAGTCATCATCTAAGGTCATATGTCTCATTACAACAATAAAATCATTATGCTAGGTGCTACAGGCGCGGTGGGCAATCGTACGGCGTTAGCGTTATCCAAAATATCGACAGTCAAACAATTAACTTTACTGGGACGTAGACCTGCTGAGCATGTTATTGGCGATGCTGTTATTCAACATCAAGTTGATGTTTTTCAACTAAATCATATGAAAAATTTATAACAGGGCATGATATCGTCATATGCACGCTTGGTGTAGGGCAGCCATCTAAAATAATTAAAGCAGAGTTTATTAAAATTGATAAAAATGCTGTTTTAGACTTTGTTTCTGCATGCAAAAAGTCAGGTGTTCGTCATTTTCAGCTTTTAAGTTCAGTAGCGGTCAGCGCGAAGCCTCCTTCATTTTATTTACGCACTAAGGAGGAGCTTGAAGAAGGTTTAAAAGCACTCGGCTTTGAGCGCTTAAGTTTATTTCATCCGTCGATGATCATGACCCCGACAAATCGTTATGGTTTATTACAAGCACTGACGCTTGCCATTATGCCCTTAATTGACCCTTGTTTATTAGATCTTTTAATAAATTTAGGAGTATTTCTGCCGCTAAATTAGGGACTGCAATAGCGATGAATATTTTTCAACAAGCTCATACGGCGGCAATACAGACATTATAGTGGCATGACTTTATTGAATTATCGAAAGAGGGCTCAATAACTGAGTAGAAGGTTAGCATTAAGCTACTCAGTGGTTAATATCTTTAATTTTTGTGGATAGGAGTTGCTGAGTGAATAACTCAGCTTAACAGGTGCTGTAATTCTACTGAATACCATCAGAGCTAAGCCACTTATTGCTGCAAATAAGTGGCTCGTTATCACGTTAAATTATTTTTAAGCCGTTGGGTTAGTGCTACAAAATCTTCAATTTGCGTTGCAGGAATGTCTTTTATCATTGAATTGAATACTTTCTTCTCGACTTTCTTAAACATCGTCATGATCTCAGTGCCTTGAGCCGATAGCACTAAAAATTGGCTGCGTTTATCTTTTTCATTATCAACTTTGGTAATGAGCTCCTGACTGACTAACTCTTTAATTAATCTATTAATTTGTGCTTTATCGCGGCCCATAAAATCAGCTAATTTTTGCCCAGTACAATGATCAATGAAGGAAATAACTTTTAAAGCCTTTAGGTGCATTGGCGATAAATCTAATGTTAATAATTTTATTTCATGCTTCATGTTAATGCGCACTGTGTGCACCAAACTAAAGAGTGCTTCGCTTAACTCCATTGAATCTCCAAAAATATAGGACGTAATTTAGTTGACAGTGTCAACTAAATTATATTATAGTTGACATTGTCAACTATTTAGGCGGTTTTTTTATTATACAACTTAAATAAAAAAACTACTCGTATAGCTTTAAAATATCTCACTTTTAGCTGCGCTATCACTGCTGTTTTTTAATTAGCGTGCAGAGTTGCTTTACTTAAAGCATGTTTAATTGCGATGTGTGCTCATTTTATAACTTAGTTAACCGCTAATAATGGCTAGTTATTTGGCTTAAATGCTAGTGAACACTATTGCTTAAAAACTTTCAATCAGGAGAACGTTATTATGGGTCCTACTATGCGTATGACACAGGTTTTATCAGTTGATGATTTATCGCTACATATGCGGCGGATCGTGTTAACGGGAGATTCACTCTCAGACTTTCCTGAAAATAAAGAAAGTGCTCATGTTAAAGTCATTTTTCCTGATGTAAATAGTGCGGATAAAAAGCCAAAACTTGGTCTTTATCTCGGTTTTAAAAAGTGGATGCGCTCTTATACTATTAGATCTTTTGATAAACAAAACTTAGCTTTAGCTATTGATTTTGCCGTGCGTGATCATGAAGGATTAGCGAGTAATTGGGCATTACAAGCAAAAGTTGGAGACTACCTTGGTATTGCCGGGCCTGGAGATATAAAGCACACGAACTTACTGGCTGATAAACATTTATTGTTTGGTGATATAACTGCGTTACCCGCCATTGCCGCCACCTTAGAAAAACTACCTAACAATGCCGTTGGGCATGCTTATATTCAGGTGCCTGATCAGCAAGATATTCAGCAACTAGTAATGCCAAAAAACGTTAAAGTGCATTGGTTAGTCACTGAAAATAAATTAACCGAAGAGTTTTTGTCTAGGCTTGCATCACAAGGTGATAATTTGGCGGGTACGGCAATATTTATTGCTGCAGAAGCAAGTGTCATTAAACAATTAAAAGCTCACCTTAATGCACGTTGTCGATATGATAAAGCTATGCTCTATGCTAGCGCCTATTGGAATAAGAAAAGGTAATAAAGACGAAATAACTTCAGAACACCTTCAAACATAAGCACTGACTGTCGCAGCTTTCTGCACTGTAGCGATATAAACTCTGCTAGTTATTATCAATTATGATGGCTAGTTATTATCAATTATGATGGCTAGTTATTATCAATTATGATGGCTAGTTATACGGTTATCATCATTGATATATGCTGCCATTGCTTTCAAGCTCTGTTAAGTAAATACGGGTCATCAGTTCGAGTTGATGGTAATTGGGTAACATGTGCTCACACAGTTTATAAAACGCTTTTCCTGATACTCCTAATGATAAAAACAATCAATTAAGTATAAGCCCCTGATTTAAATGTAAAATAAAGGTGTGGTAAAGTGCTTTATTGTTGACAGTCGTCAGTATTTAGGGATACTGGATATACATCATAATAAAAAGGCTTTACATCTTGAATCCAGTCGCTATTAAATCATTACCAGCCGTACAAAATGCACTATCACCAGCTTTTAAGAAGCTTTTATCAGATAACACCCCTAAAATTCAGATGGTGTGGTAGTGAACAACTATGCAGCTTACATATCAACCTTTAAAGCGGCTGGTTATGAAGCATTGGATATTCTAAACAGCCAAGAGTCCCTATTGAAGCAGTTGCGTGGCTTTGTGGGCTTTATGTACTCGCAATACGAATGCAAGCCAGCATACTTTGTGACATACAATGTTATCAGAAATTTTAAAGCACTTACTGAGTATGAAATCGATACACCTCCGCTGTCATATATCAAGGTGAACGAAGAAATCGGGCAGTGTATTGCTGAATTCAAAAATTTACAGGTCAGCCCAGAGCGCCTCGCGTACCTTGATGGCTGGCAACTGAAATCGAAGGAAGGTAGAGTCTTCAACTTTGCAGTCGGTGAGTTTCATGATGCTTTTGGTGATGAGCTGACGGCTGATATTTATCATCATGCTTGGGAGTATGGCACAACACAAAAAAGCACTACCTTGAGAAGTGTCGTTAAAGAACTAAGCGTTCTTCTAAATTCATTTGCAGCGCATTGCAATAGCGCTGATGATTTGCGCGCTCAACTGAAAACTAATAAATTGAGTGCGTTTCTTGAGAAGGTCATGTTGCGTTCGTTTAGTAGCCATTTGGCGAAGGGCAATAAAAACGAAATCTTTTTTAGCAGATGGAGAAAAGTTATTAAGGTTTTCAGAATATGTTTTATTGATAGCGGATTAATTGATGAACCAGTTCGACCTATTTTAACCCCCTCATTCAAAGAAGACTCTCAGCCTATCGCAAAGATAGCTACGGGCGGTAAGTTAACATCCAACGAAGAGCAACTTTGGCTTGCCTCTATCCCGCTGTACATAAAAGATGAGGCAGCCATCCAAATCATCGAGGGCAGGTTACGAGCGAGTGAAGAGCATGTTCGTGTATCTTATCATACTGTTTTTGAACGCATAAAAGAAAAGCAAGAGCGCAACCTTGAATTGGCAAACACAGGTAGCGTGAAGCCCATTAGAGGTGTCGGTGGCAGTGTTAAACGAAATGAATACGTGCGCGTGGGTCGTGACCATCTAGCGAATAGCATTACCACATTCTATACCTATGGTATCGGCGCAGTCGATACAAATTATAATACTTTTTTGGGGGGGGATTTCGCTAACAGAGATAGTCTTTCTACCTCTGCATTAGTGGATGAATTAAACCTACCCACCACCGATACGCTAGGCGCACTGTGCACATTGTTAGTGTTGGAGCACCCCCAACTCACCCCTTCGGCACTTGAAAATTGGGAGTTGTTTGATAAGAACGGACAAATGACTGGGTATAAGCAAGTTGGTGGTAGTTACGTGATTGTCGTTTATAAAAATCGCAAGGGTGCGGCGAAAGCTCAACAAGACATTGCTCTTAACGAATACAGTCAATCCATTGTTAAGACGTTAATTGGTCACACTGAACTTGCTCGACAGTATCTAAAAGCAAACCCGAGCACAGATGAGTATCAAGAAAACGCGTGGCGTTATATGTTAATCAAGGCTGATTTGTATAAAGCAAGTTGGTGCTTTGGTTTTGGCAGCAATATCAGCGCTGGATCCATGAACAGCGCCTATCGGCAGTGGGTGTATAACCACTCTAGTAGTATGAATGAAGACGATAAGTTATTGCTATCTAAGTCGGTAGGCTTACGTTCAGGTCGTAAACTCCGAGCTATTCGCACGTACATTAAAACCCACTCTTTGCGCGAAGTAGCAGAGGTATTGGGTCATGAAACGGTCAATGTAGACCTATTAAATAAATACCTTCCCTCTGCGCTGATGAATTTTTTCAATGCAAGATGGATACGTCAATTTCAAAATGCCCTTATTTACATCGCAATGCAGGAATCGGACTATCTTTTTGAAGCGATTGATATTAAACCTGAAAACCTCGATGAATTTCTACAAAACCACGGTATTCACGATATACCTAAATTGTTTGGTAAATTCAAAAATGACGCAACGCTATCCCTTGTTGAGAAGGAAGAGCCCCGAGAACGATTTGATGAGGTAACTCTGACCATTACTAAAAATGTGATGAGAGTGCTTATTGCCATCAAGAGCATCGTTGACCGCTCAAAAGAAGTACAGGATGGTCAAACCTTTCGTGACATCGTATCAACCTGGTATGAGGCTGCTACGCTCATTCTTACCGAAGATGCGCGAGAAAGTACAATCAATGCAGAGCGTTCGCAACTTATCGCGACTGCCAAGAAAGCCCCCCTTGATATTCAACTCGTCGTTGGAGCGTTAACATGTTAAAACTGATTGTAAATAACTTAAAGGAAAGAAAAGTCGGACTTCATGAGCTAAATAGCGAAGACTTAACTGAAACGCTTAACTACGCTGTTGCAAACCAAGATTTCACTTTACAACGTGAAATTGGCAATCATTTTACCCACATTTACGACCAGATCAATAAAATGCCTTATTGGTTTAAAAGCTCATACGATGATGATGTCACTATTATGAATTTCGGTCAAAAGGATAAGGTTATCGACTGGTCATCTGTGACGCTTGATGATGGTTTTCCTCTCACTCACTCTAAGCATAAATCTCTGCTAAATGGTTTTAAAAACTGGTTACTTGCGGTGTCCGACTCTCTTGAAAATGGGGGGGCGGTCATCAAAACCTCCACAATAAAAACTAGGGTATTGAAAGTCATGTCATTAATTGACGCCATTTTGTTGCTCTCAGCCGCATTAGAGTTAAGTCAATATCACCTTAGCCACATCACTGTTGACTTCTGGTTGTCTCTATTTAAAGCAATGTCTGAGGACGGAGCAAACAGCGGGGTCTATGATTTTACAGGTCGCACCGTAGAGTTAGTTAAAGCGAGCGCAGACAGCATTACACAAGAACAGGTAAAAGCTTTTGTGGGTAAGTATCCCTTTGTGAACAGAGATATAACAGAGGATGACTTAACGCTTTATTTAACAAAAGAAGAGCGCGTTAAGGCGTGTTGCTGGCTTTACGCTCAAGGTTATTATAACGTTGGGACTAGCATTGAAAATAAAGGCAATGGTGCTGTGCTCGCAACGCTGCTCTTTGAGGGGAAAATAGCATCCCCTCTTCTAAGCATTCCCACCTCGCCTGAGTTATGGCTTGCCGAAAAATCGCGCTCCACTGAATATCTCCCACTTAACACTGAAAACTCAGAAACGTCAGCCGCAGAGAAGACAATTAACATCTACATCTCAATGGCTAAGTTGATTAACACCAACATATTCAAGGATAACGCAAGTTCACCATCCATTGAGGCGACAAAAGCACTTAGCGTAAGAAAAATTAATGATTTAGTGACGTTAAAACCCGCAGGCCGTACTCAAACCTTGCACCCTGACGTGGTTTTTAAACTCACTCGACAATCTTTTGAATTTGTTCTTAAGTACCAGCAAGAGATTTTGGATTTTTGCTTGTTAGCGCTCTCGCAAGCCGCTAGCAAAAGTGTGAAATCACGTAGCAATAAAGAGCGACCTAACAAAAGAAACGGTACGTTCATTCCTGAGATTCATCAAAACATGTCAGTGACTGAACGTGGTCACTTTATGAAAACCAAAGTAATGAGTACGTTGAATGAAAAAGTGGTTAAGGCGATGGGTATTCGACAGGTTTTACCTTTTGGAGATCTAGCTGCTGACAAGTACAACGCCATACGGAACAACGAGAGTTTATTTGAGCTTTACGGCGTTCTCATCGGGAGTTGCCAGTACCTTATCGGCATTATTTCAGCAAGACGACAGGATGAGTTAATATCATTAGCAAGCAGTGGTAATCTGTCACCAAACAAAAGCCCATTTAAGGAGGGGAATGAGGATATTGAATACAATCTCATTTTTAAACTCAAAAAGTCCGGGAATGGTGGTAAGATATCGACCAACAAAACCATTGAAAGACCTATTACGGCCTCCCTTGCTAAAATTATCTGGCGACTCGAAGCGTTTAACGAGGCCGCTATATCGCAAGGGGTGGTTAAGGGTAAAACCCTAGGTCTTTTTAATAACTTAGACGCAAAAATGTGTCACCTCAGTAAGCCTGATGTTAATACCTTTAATGCTCACCTCGATTCAATATGTGACTACTTTGAAATTCCCCTTGTTAAGATGAACAATGGTGAGCTAAGACGACAGTATGTGAGACAACATCAGTTACGTCGATTCTTTGCATTACTGTTTTTCTGGCAAAAACGTTTTCAAGGGCTTGAAGCCTTGCGTTGGATGCTCGGACATACAGATCTGTCACACTTATATCATTACATATCAAGCAATGAAGTGGGCGATATCCTCAATGGGGTTAAGGCCACTGTTATTGTGCAAGGTGTACTAAATAAGGATGGTGAGCTAGAAAAACTCAAAACTATCGGTGAGTTAAAAGCAACGCTCGCTAAAAAATACAATGCCGGTGCGGTAGTTATTGATGACTTGGAAAGCGTCATCGACCTGGCAGATGACGACGACATAACGGCTCCGCATATTGACCAATTAAAAGCAGAGGCAAATCTGGAATCGAACCTTGAAGAATTACTGAAAACGGGTGAAATCAGCTTGGAGCCGAATTTCTTCAAAGTTACCGACGAAGACGGGCAGGTTCGAGAAACTTTTAACTTAGCATTCCAGGTAAAAGCAGTGTAGGAAACATAACAATGAAAAAGAATAAAGAAAACAATCAAAGAACAATACTGTCAACCGAAGCTCTGCTACAGGAAATTATCAAATCGCCAGATGAATTTAAGAACAATGATGGCCTTGTAAAAGCGCTTAAATCGCAAGGTGGCTTAGCCAAGTATGAAGATGCAGGACGACACATCGGTGCTGTTGCAATCAATACCGTTAAAAGCCTTTCTGAGTTGTTGTTAGGTGATGGCTTTGATGGTTTTGATAGACTCAGAATTAATGCTCGTGACGTCATAGAGAAAGCTTTAACAGGAAAAATAAAAAAGAGCACTACAGAGAGTGCAAGACAAAAGCTAGCATCAACTGAAGAATCTCTTGCGATCACTCAGCAAAGTAATTTCCTATTGAATACAGTCATTAAAGAAATGCGTGCACACTTAAAAGCAATGGCATTGCAAGATGGGACGGATGAAGAACGTTTAAAGCGCTACAAAGATATTAATAAGAAGGTTGAGGCGCAGCTTAATTATGTTAACCATGGGGAAGTCTAATGGCTGTGACTAAATTAAAAGATTTTTCTCGTTGGTCACACCTGGGTTTTGATGGCAAATTGACATTTTATAAACCAAGGGACATACCGTTTGTCACCTATAAAAATGGTGTGCCTTGCTATGAAGCCAATATGTATATTCATAAATTGCTAGAGGAAGGATTGAAATACCAGACAATCAGGACGTATGCCAACTGTATTATAGCTTTGGTCTATCACGTCGAAAGTGCAACCCATCTTAACCGTTTTAGAGACTTAACAGATGCTACTTTTCGCTTGTTTATACAGGGATTGCAAAGCGAGAAACATCCTAATGGTGAAAAGGTTAAAAGTAACAATAGGGTTTTGGAAGTTGGCATTCGATGCCTTAAATTTCTTGAGTTTGTCCAAGAGTACCATGATTTAAAACTGTTTATTGGCAAAGACAAAGCCAATGCCATTATGGTGGTTGAGACAACTCACAAAATTTCAATTGAAGGAAGTAGGCACAAGAAAGAAGTTACCTCTACTTCACATATTTGTCTGCCAAGCAAAGATGCTGTCAAAAGACGGTTACCAGTTGGTGAAAAAGAAGCGCTAAAGGTATGGTCTTTTATACAAACCAATGTCAATAAAGCAGTTCGTTATCGTGATATAGCTCTGTATCAATTAATGGAGCAAACAGGTGGTCGAGTACAAGAACTGCATCTCGTAACCGTGGATGATTTCAAAGACGCTAGATGCATGAACGAACCATCCCTTAAAATGCACACGCTAAAGCGTAAGGACGAACAAACGACAAGGCATGTGCCCATTCCCCATACGCTTGTTACTGATATTGCTCAATACATGAAATATCGTCGTAAAATAATGAAAAAGAAAGGACTCACTGGAGATAAAGATCATGGCTTCTTGTTCATAGCAACAAAAACCGGAGAGCCTTTTAAAGCGGACTCATGGACGACTTATCTAAACAGGTGGAAAAAGGAATTAGGAATCAAAGGTGAACTTCATCCGCACCTCTATCGTCATGCTTTTATTACTAACAAGCTTATTGAAATTATTCAGCAACATGAAGATGTTACTAATGCTGATGATTTTAGAAAACACCTACTTAATGCTGAAGCTTTCAAATTACAGTTAAGAGAGTGGACAGGGCATACGCTATTGCACTCCCTTGATACGTATATTCACTTGGCTTTCGCTAAAATACGAGGCTACGCTAAAGCTTATAGTGCAGTTGCACTATCGGCATCGGTAGGTATTGTTGAAGACCAATTAAGTCGCATTGAAAAGCAAATTAAGGATAAAGAGCTGAACTTTACAGAAGCCCTAGCATCACTGAAAAGCACAATAAAGGCTTTTGGATTAGATATTAAACAAGCTAAAATTTGATGTATGGATAATTACATCAGAATTGCCGATCATCACCCACTAACGGTGCCACCTAATGACATCGAGTGAGCCATTAAGCTTGTTAATTTTTTATGACGATCTGTGGCATTAGCACCATATAGGGGACGAATGTCAATTTTATTGAGTTATTGGTGACCTCAAGTATTATGCGAAGTAATAAATATCAAATTTTGATTGTTATTAATTAGTAAATTTGACCTTTTAATTCTAGTTGAGTTAGATATAAACGCATCTCAAACTCTAACTGATGGTAGTCTGGTAGCATATGTTGGCACAATTGGTAAAATGCTTTATCGTGTGGCTTGATCCTGATGTGAGCTAACTCATGAACAACGATCATTTCTAAGAATACTTCAGGTGCCGTTTTGAAAATATCACTAATTCGTATTTCATTTTTACTTTTTAACTTATTTCCCTGAACTCTTGAAATAAATGTATGCAAGCCCAAAGCATTATTTACAACATGTATTTTTTTATCGTAAATAATTTTACTTAATGGTGAGGACTTTCGTAAATGAGTATTCTTTAAATTCATGACATATTCACGAAGCATTTTATCATTGTTAATATTATGTGTTTGGGGATGTTTCTGAAGTAAAAAATGACCTAATGTATCTTGTTCGATCATCGTTCTGATTTGATTTTGTACTTCAATTGAATATGAAGATAAATACTTTAATGGGGCTGATTTAACTTTTGAAGATGGCATTTTTAAGTTTAGATAATCGAATAAAGAAAATTGTACCTTACTTATTTTTATTCTGATAGTGATAAAGTCTCAAGTCGAAAACAGAAAGAAAGGATACTGACTTCTTTTATTTAAATAAATCTATAGGTTGATACTTATGACTGTTTTGTCGAAGTTTGGACAATTACATCAACTATGCAACTTAATTGCATTCGAATTGCCACTTAATAACATTCACTTTGACCACCAAATAACCTTTAGATTGCCCATCAATTATTAAAAAATAAAAAGAGGTGCCTTTCAGATAACAGTCATTAACAACAGTAGCTTCTTAGGTAGTTTAAAGCGTCGATAAAACAGAGGTCTACCTTTATCCTGACAGACAACTAAGCCACCATTGCCGCCAGTCACGAATTCACATTGGCATAACTTCAAAGTACATTGACGACATTAACCCCAAATAATTAGCCTATTATCTAATGCGTGACTTTTTGTTCTGTTACTGAGGTGATTAT
>Ga0209345_10002165_pt1 | contig 22151 bp, 18 predicted proteins | sample Cruoilmetagenom7_FD_187294 | JGI IMG/M metagenome (GOLD analysis project Ga0209345, IMG submission 187294) | Oil polluted marine microbial communities from Coal Oil Point, Santa Barbara, California, USA - Sample 7 (SPAdes) (version 2) | ecosystem: Environmental > Aquatic > Marine > Oil seeps ... | reverse complement strand
TTTCATCAAACCGGGCGCTGGTATATACATCCCGAAGCAGTCTGGTCAGTGCCGTGCGATTACGGGCAAGCGCCTTACCACTGAAAACCACATAGCCAGCCAGATCCTGAACATCATCAATGCGGGCTTTAGCCGAGAATGAGGCGCCGATTCCGCCGGATTCCGCTGAGATCCGATCCTGCATCTGCAGGTAATCCAGCTCCCCGCAACCAACTTCCGAAATCAAGGCACCGTAATATGGCAACAGTAACAGCTCTTCTTCTTTCAGATCCGGCAGAGGGAGAACAACCTGCTCATAAACCAGTCCGTTGGTACCCCGGGCAAAGATTGTTGCCGATATATCTCCATCAAAACTGGCATGCGGCTCCGGCATTTGCAGCGGCACATCGGTCAGATCCACTTTCGGCAGAATCGAATCATCATCCTTACGCATCTGGCGCTCTTCCAGAGCTTTTGCGCGATTAACGATCTGTTCAACTTCATCACCGGAAAGCTCAGCCTTGCGTTTTGCAAGGGCTTCACGAATTGCCTGCTGGCGCCGCGCATCCAGCTTATCGTCCGGACGCAAAGTGAGAGTTACCCTGTGCGGGTTATCCAGCAACTTGCGACGGATAAGATCCGGAACGTACTGAGGATCCTGAATTTTCTCACGAAGGGTTGCCAGAACCGGCTCCAGATCAAGCAATTCAACCGGATCACCACCATGAACCATAGGAGCAATCGCACTCATGATCAGTTGCAGGCCATAAGGGAAACTGTCGCCGGAAATTTCGCGCTGGTGCAATTCAAGCTGATGAAGAATCGCTTCCAGGCGCTCCTCACTGACACCTTCTTCGGCTACTCTCTGGAGTGTGCTTTCTACCAGCGCTTCCAGATCCCGCTGCTTCTCGGGTTCACTACCCTCAACACCACAGACGAAGGTCATTTCCCGGTTGGAATCTTCCAAACCGCACATAGGAGATGGGGCCTGACCAATATCGCTTGTTTCAAGCACACGCATCAACGGTGACGCACTGTTTTCCAGTAACACGGAGGACAACAGCTGCCCTTCCAGATTTTCCTGCAGATCAAAACTGTGACCCAGCAGCCACCCCATCACAATATGGGTTTTGCTGGTCGTGTCTTCGCCTTCATTTACCCCATAACCCTGTTCGACACGAACGGGTGCATACATACGTTTTTCGTCGCGCACTGGCAGCTCAATATCCAGCTTGTCGAACCGCTTGAGTGCAAGCTCTTCAAAACGCTCATGGTGTTCGTGAGCCGGAATATTGCCGTAGGTGGCGAATATCGCGTTACTGGGGTGATAGTGGTGCCGGTAAAAGCGGATAAGATCATCGTAGCTCAGGTCAACGATCTGATCCGGCTCACCGCCACTGTTGTAGTGGTAAGTAGTGGTCGGAAACAGGTGACTGCTCAGGTTCTGCCAGAGCTGCGAGGTAGGCGCACTCATGGCACCTTTCATTTCGTTATAGACGACGCCCCGGTATACCAGCTCAGTACTCGGGTCATCTGGCTTCTCAAATTCCAGCCGGTGGCCTTCCTGGGCGAAATCCAGCGGGTCGAGCTTGGAAAAAAACACCGAATCCAGATAAACCGACAACAGGTTATCGAAATCTTTGCGGTTCATGCTTGCGAAGGGGTAAGCCGTCCAGTCACTGCTGGTAAAAGCATTCATGAAGGTATTCAGAGATCGGCGAATCATCATGAAAAACGGATCGCGAACAGGATAGCGTTCACTGCCGCAAAGTGCCGTATGCTCAAGAATATGGGCAACGCCGGTCGAATCCATCGGAAATGTTCTGAGCGCCACAAAAAATACGTTTTCCTCGTTATCTGCCGCGAGGTGGAGGTGGCGGGCACCGGTTTTTATGTGGCGATACTCCTCAACGTCCAGATTAAGCGTATCGATCCGGTGACTGCGAAGCTTCTCAAAAGCCGGATGGGTTGCATTGTCGATAACTGCCGCCATTCAAACTATCCTGTCGTTAAACAATTGGAGAATTACAGGGTAACACGTAGTATCAATTATCATGTATCAGTCCCCAAGCAATAAGGTAACCCCAGATCCATGAGCACATCTTCAGGCCCAGCAAATTCAGGCCCAGCGAGCGCAGAGCAGGCTCCCGAAGTCGCAGCCTATTGGGCAGAGCGCCGCCGGTACCTGGAGCGCATCCGGAAATCCCCAGAAGTGAGACAGCGTTTCTGGCGCGAAGTTGCCATTTATCTGGCTCGCCGTCTGCTCTGGTCATTTGGTTTCTTCCCTGTATTCATGGCCTTCTGGGTTCCCCTGGTATTGTCCAGTTTCAATCCGGTGGTTCTTGCCTCTGACCTGATTCCATTGCTCGAGGACTTCGTGAACTCGAATCCGGAAGTACAAGCCACAACGCTCAGCACCTTTGCCATCGCCTGGGCGTCGGTTGGCTTTTTCTTTCTGATCTTTGACTTTGTTCTGACGCCCTTCAAATCACCTTACGAATACGAAGCCGACGTCTACATGAAAGCATGGGAACAGCTCAATCATGACCAACTTCCGGCTAAAGTGTGATTTGGACAGCATTATCACCAAGACCAGACACTTTTCAGTTATATAATCCGGCTCACGCTGGGTAAGATCAAACCACTGACGAATTTACATACAGCACCCCCTCCAAGGCCGGCAATGCCGGCCCGACAATACAATGCGATTCAAGTAACAGCCTGAGGTAGTGAGATGGAGATCAAGAACGCTCTTCTGGTAGACGACTCCAAAGTAGCCAGGTTCGCCCTGCGCAAGTTACTGGAAGACCGCGGCATACAGGTAAGCATGGCCGGCTCTGCCGAAGAAGCTCTGGAGCTCCTCAGCAGCCAGGAATACCCTGATGTCATCTTTATGGACCACCTGATGCCCGGGATGAATGGAGTCGAAGCCACCAAGGCGATCAAAGGCAATCCCGACACTGCCGGTATACCAATCATCATGTGCACGTCCCAGAAATCTTCATCCTTCACAAAAGAGGCGAAAAACTTCGGCGTCTATAACATCCTGACAAAACCAACTCCGCCTGACCTCCTGGGCCTGGTGCTGGACCAGCTTGCAAGCGATGTTATAACAGGCGCACTGCCAGAGCCCCCTCAGGATGACAGGGAACCCGATACAGATATCTGTCTGGAGGACATACCAGGCCATGCAGAGTCTGAGCCGGAAGCTGCGCCAGAGCCGCCCGAAGATGAAGCTCCCCACAACGGTGACATCCCGGCCAGCATCGCTCCACTTACCAGTGATCTGATCGAGCAGATTTCACATTCCGCCGTTAAAACGCACGTCAACAACCGCCTTCACGAACTGCTCAGCTCCTTGTTTGATGAACAGTTTGACCACCTCAAACGCGCGCTGGATGAATCAAGCAACAAGCAGGAGAGCGCGATTGAAGAGCGCCTGAACGCAATAAGCGGAATGATAGAAGAACGCACCCGAAACCTGCGCGATGAAGTAGCAGCCGAAGTTAATCTCAATCTGGGCCGTGAACTCGCAGAGTTTAAAAAGGAGCTGTCACGCAACTCGGGCTTTACCAGCAACCACATGGCGGAGCTGAAAGACCACATAACCAGCGTTCAGACCATCGACACAGAGTTCTGGCAAACGCTTCAGTCTGAAGCAATACAGCAGGCCCACGAGATTTCCCGTGAAACAGCTGAAGATATTGCCCAGCGCACCATTGATCTGTTTGTGGCTCAGCAACGCTCTGCAACATCCAGAATCTACACTGTTGCGCTGGCCCTGGGCCTAGGTATATTCAGCCTTGGAGCTGCCTGGCTCGCTGGCTTGTTCGGGTAACCGCGTTGCGGATCCTGCACCAGTCTTCCGGGGTGTCTACATCGTCATGGACACCCGGAATATACAGCCGGGTCGCATCAGCTTCAGCCAGCACACCACCAGCCCCCCGGTCACCTTTCAGTGCCAGCACATCCGGCCACAATTTCCGGGGCAGATAGGCAGGCACGCCGGGGTGACGGCCGTAGTCCGCCGCAACGGCCTGGCCGGGAAAACTGCGCGCCCTTTCGCCAAGTATTTCAAGAGCCTGCGGGTCCAGTAGCGGCTGGTCCCCCAGCAGCACAAATACACCTTTAGCCCGGGGCCCCAGGCTGCGAATGCCAGCCGTCAGCGAGGCCGCCATACCCTCCTGCCAGTCTGCGACACGTACCCACTGACACGGCTGGGCACGACACCGAAAGCGGACCAGAGGGTACCAGGCACCACACACAACACGAACATTCCTGCTGAGCACCCGGCCCTGGCCAATGGCGCAGTCCAGCAGAGAATGACTCACCCCACTCTGATTACTTACCGTCAACATGGCTTTGGGACGTCCGAAACGGCTGGATGCACCTGCTGCAAGAACAAGTGCCGGAAAATCCTGATCGCGATCATGAACAGAGGCAGCTATGATTTCGCTCCTGAGAGAAAGATGAAGACCGGAACAATGACATGAATAGACTCAGGCCATTCATCCGGCAGGTCACTCATTACGGATTTTTGCTAGAATCCTCACATCATTCAACCATACCCGTCCGGACACTTGATGAACCACCTGTTTGTAGACAACCTCACCGTTATTGATTTCGCCTACCTTGACCCCTCCCGCGGACTGGTCGGGGAAAGCTGGATTGCAGACGTTGTACTGGGAGGCGAGCTTGACGACCAGGGCATGGTATTCGATTTCAGCAACGTAAAACGCACAATCAAGCGCATTATAGATGAGCGCGTGGATCACCGACTGGTAATACCCCGGGGCTACGAAGGCCTCTCCTGGAATCAGGATACGCCAGACACCTTTACCTGGACACTTACCGATGGCAGCCACATAGTGCATCGGTCACCGGACGAAGCCACAGTGTGGCTTTCTTCGGAGCGGGTGGTGCCATCAGCGGTTGCAGCCCTGCTGGAGCGCGAGCTGATGGCGGTTTTGCCGGCAAACGTAACCACTGTAGAGATCAACCTCCGGGAAGATGTAATTGAAGGGGCCTATTACCACTATGTACACGGCCTGAAAAAGCACCTGGGAAATTGCCAGCGTATAGCCCACGGCCACCGTTCACCTATTCGCATTGACCGCAACGGCCACCGGGACTATGACCTGGAGCACTCCTGGGCGAAGCTCTGGCAGGATATCTATGTGGGCAGCGAGGAAGATGTAACTCGCAGGCATGCAGGAGAAGATGGCACAGGCTATATAACTTTCGAGTATGAAGCCAATCAGGGGGAGTTTGCTCTGACCCTGCCTGAAAACAGGGTTTACATGCTCAACACAGACACTACTGTCGAATTGATCGCAGCACACATTGCCGGCCAGCTTAAAGCTGAGTTCCCAGCGGATACTATCCAGGTAAAAGCCTACGAAGGTGTTGGTAAGGGAGCCATAGCCCTGCGCTAATGCTTCATGTTTCCTTCAGACACAAAAAAACCGCCCGAAGGCGGTTTTTTGATGGCTTACCGGCGGACTAAACCGGTTGAGCCGTATTGGCGTCCCCTAGGGGGTTCGAACCCCTGTTGCCGCCGTGAAAGGGCGGAGTCCTAGGCCACTAGACGAAGGGGACTAGAAATTGGTGGAGCCAGGCGGGATCGAACCGCCGACCTCAACACTGCCAGTGTTGCGCTCTCCCAGCTGAGCTATGGCCCCTCAACGGATGCGTATATTAAGGATCCACCCTATGGGCGTCAACCTTTAGCCTTACTTTTTTCCAGTTTTCTGAACTTCCCTGTCCAGACCGATCATTTATTCACCAAACTGGTTATCAAGCACTCAATGCGGCGTATTCCTTTTCTACTTTCTTGGTTTCTTTCTTGGAGAAACCACCAAGCACTTCAAGAGCCTGACGCAAGCGGGCACGGGTCATATCAGGGCCCAGCATTTCCATAGAGTCCATAACAGACCAGGAATTAGGGGAACCTGCAATCGCCACGAAAACAGGGAACATGAAGTCACCCATTTTCAGATCCATGGCCTTGGCCAGGAACTTGATATCGGCAAAGATCATGTCTTTACTCCAGTGGCGCTGAGCCTCGAGCTTCCACAGGGTAAACTGGAGCACTCGTTTGATCTGACCTTCTTCCAGCTTGTTATGAACAAAGTCCTCTGGTTTCAGGTTCAGCATGCCCGAGAACATGAACTGAGCCATGGGAGCCACATCAGAGAACACTTCCGCCCTGCCCTTAATATGCGGAACCAGAGCTTTAAGCGCGTCTTCGTTAAACCACCACTGACGCATGCGCTCGACAAACTGATCTTCTGTGAGTTCGTCACGCAGCCACTGGCCGTTAAGCCAGCGCAGCTTTTCAACGTCAAAAACAGGGCCTCCAAGAGAGACTCGCTGGATATCGAAGTTTGCAATCATTTCATCCAGGCTGAACTTTTCACGTTCATCCGGCATGGACCAGCCCATGCGACCAAGGTAGTTGGTAACGGCTTCCGGTAAAAAGCCCATACGTTCATAGAAATTAATGCTGGTAGGATTCTTACGCTTGGACAGCTTGCTTTTGTCAGGGTTACGCAGAAGCGGCAAATGACAAAGCACAGGCATTTCCCATCCGAAATACTGGTACAACAGCTTGTGCTTGGGCGCAGAGTTGATCCATTCTTCGCCACGCAGTACGTGGGTGATTTCCATCAGGTGGTCGTCAACCACGTTGGCGAGGTGGTAAGTGGGCATGCCATCCGATTTAAGCAGAATCTGGCAATCCACCTGCGCCCAGTCGATTTCTATCGTGCCACGAAGCATGTCTTCAATTTCGCAGACACCCTCATCAGGCACCTTCATTCGGATCACGTAGGACTCGCCCGCATCCAGGCGGCGCTTTACCTCTTCCTGAGACAGCTCAAGATTCCCCTTGATACCGGGGTTCAGGCCTTTTGCCTTACGTTCTTCACGAATGGCATCCAGCTCTTCAGGTGTACGGAAGCAATAAAAAGCATGGCCTGCGGTAACGAGATCTTCAGCGTACTGGCCATATGAGTGCTTACGTTCAGACTGGCGATAGGGTCCGTGGGGGCCACCCACGTCAGGACCTTCATCCCAGTTAAGACCCAACCAGCGCAACGCCTTGAGAATATCCTGCTCGGATTCCGCAGTACTGCGTACCTGGTCGGTATCTTCAATACGCAGAATAAACTGTCCCCCGTGTTGCCGGGCAAAACACAGGTTGAACAGTGCCACATAGGCGGTACCAACGTGTGGATCACCGGTGGGTGATGGAGCAATTCGGGTACGTACAGTCATGAAACCTTCCTGAAAGTCGGTGGCCTTTTGGTAAGCCCGCCATTATACCGGTCCGGGCGATATTTCCCATGACTGCCAAGGGTAACATTAAGCCGATACCCCTGAGACACAGCAAATTTTGCGATCCACCTAAACGCTATGTTATATTATAACATTCCAATAGACTCTCAGGACACCGATCACCATGCGCACAATCAAGACCGCCACAGCTATTGCCCTGAGCGCCAGCGCGCTCCTGTATGGCAGCAATACTCTTGCAGACACGCAGGTACTGGCATCCATCAAACCCCTGGAACTCTTGGTTCGCGCTGTTGCAACAGAAGACATGCAAACAAGCACCCTGGTCCCCCCAGGGGCCAGCCCTCACAATTACTCGATGACACCGTCAAAACGCAGGGAACTGGAAAATGCCGATATCATTTTCTGGATTGGCCCGGAAATGGAAACGTTCCTGACCCGTCTGTTAACCGGCAGTGAATTTGGTGAGCGCTCAGTCGCGCTTATGACCACCGATGGCGATGTTGATGAACAAGAGCATGATGATCATCATGCTGATCATGACGATCACGAAGATCACGAAGATCACGCCAGCCATGATGACCACGGCCATGACCATGGCGCCGGAACAGATCCCCACATCTGGGTAGATCCCCAAGTGGCGGTTAGCATGGCAGAGAGCATCCGGGATGCTCTGGTGCAACTGGATGGTGCAGATCAGGAAGCCCTGGACCGGAATCTTGAAAAGTTCCGGGAATCCATTGCCCGGAAAGAAGCTCAGATCCGCAAACAGCTTGAACCCCTGAAAGGTATCAGCCTGTTTGCCTATCACAGCGCCTTCAACCAGTTCGGTGAACACTACAACCTGAATGTGGAGGGTGTACTGACACTTAATCCGGACCTGTCACCGGGGGCACAACACATTGCCGAGGTACAGAACCAGCTACGCGCTGCGAACCACCCATGCCTGCTGACGGAGCCGCAGTTCAATCGTCAGTGGTGGCACTCAATCACCGAGGGACTGGACGTAACATTCAGCACCTGGGACCCACTAGCCACAGACATCAATGCAACCGCAAAAGGCTACGAGGCATTTCAGCAAAGCATAGCCGACGCTGTTCTTCGGTGCTTACCAGAGAATGCTGAGCATTAAAGGTATAGACACCATGGCGAAAAGAGTCTGAGCACTGATTATGCCGGCCATCAGCGGCGCATCGCCACCTAACTGCCTTGCCAGTATATAGGCCGATGTCGCCGTTGGAAGGGTGGCCATAAGTACCGCCACCTGAACCAGCGTTCCGTCAAACCCCAGCACAATGGCAAGGCCTGCTGTCATTAACGGAAACAGCAACAGCTTCAATACCGATGACACAACGAAAGGCACGGACCCCCCACGCAGGGCTTTAAGCTGAAGCCCTGCACCAACCGTCATCAGCCCCATCGGCAGAGCCAGGTTACTCAAAGGCTCGAGCGTGCCTGCGAGAAGTGGGTGAAAACCAATCTCGAAAAAACTCCAGACGACCCCGAGTACCGATCCAACAATCAGAGGGTTCGAGACTATGGCGCGCAACACTGGCTTAATTTTTACCGGCCCCTGAGTCACAACCAGAGAAAACATTAGAATACACATCAGGTTCAGCGTCGGCACCATGACAGCAACAGCGATTGCGGTAAGCGACAGACCTTCATCACCCAGCAGCATTCCACCCGCAGCCAGACCAACGTATGAATTGAACCGGATAGCACCCTGATAGACCGAAGAGAAAACAGGCCCCTCCCAACGCCAGAAAAACTGCACGACTACCAGCAGCAGTGTCATCGCCAGCAGCATGGAACCAATAAGCAATGCCATATCACCATAGGCCGAGGCAGGTAACCGGGCCTGGCCGAGCTTGTAAACCAGCATTGCGGGGAATAGCACGTAGTATGTGAAGCGCTCCGCCTGAGACCAGAACTCAATAGAGGGAAATCCCCAGCGCCGAAACAAATGCCCCAATACAATAAGCGCAAAAACAGGCACCAGCGCCTGGACCATAACCGGCATACCGAAAACTCCAGCATCAGTGATTTTTCAAGAAGAACCAGCCCGGCCTATGAGGCGGGTAGCTGTAACCAAGCATATCAGATGGCCAATAAACCGTCTCTGGACACGGGCTGACACAAAGCCTCTTGGCGGTGATCATCTCGCCCAGTAGTCAGGCCAGATGAAGCCTGCCAGAATAATTAGCGCAATATCGTAATATCCTATCTCAGCTCCGTATTCAGCATCAGGGAGAGCTTATGCAGTCCAAATCCAAACCAGAACATGGCAGAGCCACCCGCATCATTCATAATCGCCGCCACAAGGATAGCCTTGGCAGCCCCTATTCGCCGGTTTACAACACCACTACTTACCGATTCGCCGACACAGCCTCCTTGCAGAATGTGATTGAGGGCCGCACTTCCGGCAACCTTTACACCCGCTGGGGCAGCAACCCTGGTATCCGGGAGCTTGAGCAGGGACTGGCAGGCCTTGAAGGTGCGGAGGATGCCCTGGCATTTGCTTCTGGCATGGCTGCTATTTCTTCAACTTTATTTGCACACGGACGTGAGGGCATCGTCTGTATCGGCGACCTTTACGGCGGAACTCAGGAGTTGCTCACCCGACACCTGGAACCTCTGGGCATTCCCGTTACCTTTTTACTGCAGAGCGAGATTGACCAACTGCCCGACGCTCTGAACAGGCCAGGCATGCTGGTATACTGTGAGACCCCGGCCAACCCGACGCTGGAAATACTGGATATCCGGAATCTGGCTCAACAGGCTCATGCCAGGGAAGCCCTTCTTGCAGTTGACAACACCTTTGCCTCACCAATAAATCAACAGCCTCTGTCACTGGGTGCGGACCTGAGTATTCACAGCGCAACCAAGTTTCTTGGCGGCCACAGTGACATTACCGCTGGCGCTGTAATGGCCTCTGCAGAGCGAACCAGACCCATTGCCGTGTGGCGAAAAAACCTGGGCCAGATTCTGGCGCCGGAAACCGCTGCCCTGCTCTCCCGAAGCCTCAGGACTCTGCCCGTAAGAATCCGACAGCATAATGACAATGCAATGGCCGTTGCCCGCGCAATGGAGGGCCATCCGGCAATCAGGCGAGTGCTGTATCCGGGGTTGCCGGACTTCCCTGGTCATCGCCTGGCCTCACAACAAATGGACGGGTTTGGCGGTGTGATGACACTGGAACTCAAGGGCAGCCAGGAGCAAGCGGCCAGAGTCGCTGACAGCCTTCGGGTTTTCCTGCTTGCCACCAGTCTGGGCGGCGTAGAGAGCCTTGTTTCACAACCCTGTATTACGAGTCACCACGGCATCAGCCGCCAGGAGCGGGAACGTCAAGGCATAACAGACAGTATGCTGCGGCTATCTGTCGGACTGGAAGATGCGAAAGACCTGATAGCAGATCTGCAACAGGCACTGGACCAACTGTAAATCACCCTTACACGGAACTCCCGGGCCAGGTCCTCAGCTCCCTGTCCGGGTTTCTCATCGACAAACAGGGGTCAGACAAGATCATCGGGACTTAACTGCTCTATGGACTCTTTACCCAGCAGTGCAAGCGTCAACTCTACCTCATAACGAAAATTGTCCAGCATTCGGGCGACGGCCACCTCACCACCAGCGGCCAGCGCATAGGCCCACGCTCGCCCTGCCAGACAGGCGTCTGCACCCAGACAGAGCGCCCGCACAACATCCTGGCCGGACTGCACGCCACCATCAACCAGAACTTCGGTCTTCCCTGAAACGGCGTCTACTATGGCCGGCAATACAGAGATTGTTGAAGGTGCGCCATCCAGTTGTCGCCCGCCATGATTGGAAACAACAATACCATCAGCCCCGACATCAATGGCCGAACGGGCATCATCGGGATCCATAATACCCTTGATCACAAGCTTGCCTGGCCAATGCTGCCTTACCCATTCCAGATCTTTCCAGGTAACAGAGGCATCAAACTGCTGATCGACCCAGGCTTTAAAATCCTCAGGGTTGCGACCCGAAGGTACCGCATCAGAGAGATTTCCAAACGTCAGGGGCTTGCCCTTGGCAGCAACATCCCAAAGCCAGAGTGGATGGGCTAGCAGGTCGGAGAGCTTCCGGATTTTTCCCCAGGGCGAGAGGCCTCCATTCATGCCATTACGAACATCCCTGTAGCGCATACCAAGCTTTGGAAGATCCACAGTAAAGACGAGCGTCGAATACCCTGCCTTGTGTGCCCGGTCAAGCAGCGTTTCTGAATAACCCCTGTCTTTCAGTACATAGAGTTGAAACCAGTTGGCCGAACCGGTTGCACCGGCAACCTCCTCGATAGAGCAGATAGAGACTGTACTCAGACAAAAGGGCACACCGCTTTTCTGTGCTGCCCGAGCGGCCTGGACCTCGCCCCGCCTTGCAAGCATGCCTGCAAGGCCAACCGGTGCGAGAACCAGAGGCAGTGAAACATCCTGCCCCAGTATTCTTCCGGCGGCAGAAACGCTGGAAACATCCCGCATAACCCGCTGGCGAAAATGCAGCTTCTGGAAATCCTCAGTATTTTCCCCGAGGGTCTGTTCAGAAAAGGCACCACCATCAAAGTAGTCGAACATCATCCGGGGTAGCCGGGATCTGGCAAGTTTACGGTTATCCGATGTATTTGCGGGCGTAATCATGTCGTTGCCTGTACTCCGTGCTCCCGGAACCAAACCTCCGGTGATTTAGCCGGTCTCGATTGGACTATCCGTTTCGGGCTCTATACCTGCAAACAGCTTTTCGAGATTCAGAAGCCCCTCCTGGATAAGACTGAAACCTTCATCGATCTCCCCGGAAAGTGTCTCGTTCATCATGCCCAGAGCCTCAATCTGCTCTCGTGCCTCCGCGTAACCCTGTTCGATTCCGGCCCGGGCCTGTGACATCAGGTCCGCCAGTTTCTCAGCGTCGGCACCGCCGTCTGCTTCCTGCTGCAGGCGATTCTGTACGAACCCGAGAATCACACTGGCAACGTCAGAGGCCGAGGGTGGCTCAGACTGTTCCGCATACTTATCCGCACCCGACACAGGCTTGCTCTGGTTTCCCATGGCTTCCTGCAGCCGCTGTTCCATGCGAGTGCGCATAACGCTGATCGCGTCCGCAGGTGTGCGAATAGAAGCCTGCTTGTCGACATGCGCCCCGGTGGATACCCGACCAGCGGAACGGGTTTCAGTTGTACCCGTAGTCAATCGGCCAGTCGTATCCGGCCCGCGACCAATGATTGGCGCTACCATAATGGTTTCCTCCGCAAGAGCTTATGTGTAACGGTTAACGGCAGGCAACGGCCCAACATTAAGACCGTTTGGATATAAACCAATCCATCCACCCGCCGCTCCGTTCACTCCTACTTTTTTATCCAACGATCGTTTACCCGAATGTATTGCCCCTCCGGCGTTTTTTCGACCGCCTTCTGACCTGCCACTGTCTCTACTTTGGTTACCGCAATACCATGTTTCTCCGCGATTTTTTTGTAAGCCTCTCGCCTGGCATCGTTAATCGTACTCACAATCTCTTTGGCTTTCTGATCAGAGCTCACAGCCGCCAGATAACCTTCCGGCGTCTCACCAACCAGCCCCTCGCTTTTTGCTGATTCGAGGGCGTTCTTCGCTTCATCCAGACTCATGGCCATTGCAGGCAGCACCAGGCAAAACGCTAAAACGAGGGCACTGAATCGCGCAAATAATGTCATTGTTAACTCCTTAATAATTCGCTGCAGACAAAATACAAAAGAAATCAGAACAGACCCTTCTCGCTGAACAGTTCGTCCACATCTTTATCGACCTTCACATAGATCTCATGCTGAATTTTTACATTCAGATTTACAGTAATCGGCTCTTTTGGCGCGGCAACCTGAACAGTCGGTGTACAGGCTACCAGCAACGCCCCCGTGACCAGGCCCGCAAACAGGGCGGGCATGCGCCGGGGAAACCTCAAACAATATTGCATCATGTCGGTGTACTCCTTGGTTGCCATCTACTCTAACAGGTCGTCTTAATCCCGTTCGCGCTCCTGCACTAATTTTTTGACTCTTTCCGTAACAGCATCACTCACTCTGCCACTCAATTGCAGGCTGGTAAGCAGCGCAGGAATGTTCTCCTCCAGATTGATATTCAAAACCACGGGCTGCCCCTCACCAACCCCCAGGCTGCTGCCTTTGAGATGAAGGTTCAGCATAAGGGTTCCGCTCTCATCATAATCGATCCCGCTCTCCAGAACCGAGTAGCGAAAATCCTCGAGTGCCTGCGCAACCAGCTTCATGGTCTCACTCTGGCTGGCCAGAGCCCTCAGCCGGTCAGCCGGTAGCTGTAACCGCCCTCCCGGCTTGAGTGCATCAATACGGCCCTGTTCCACCCGAACGCCGGTAGAGGGATCAAATAACACGGGTACAGTTCCACTCAGAATACCTGTGCCAGCAAGGCCTTCAGTAGGGTATAGCTGCAAGAGTTGTGCAAGGCTCAGCTGATCAAGCTCAACGGGAATAGTCACCGGCGCCTTTGCCAGGTCCCAGCTTCCAGGCTGGATACGCACCACTCCGCCCAGAGCACCGGTATTAAACTGTTCAAGTTTTAACTGCCCGGCGGAAAGCTGCGCCAGCGGTGCATCGTAATACCCGGCAAGGAGCACTGGCCCGACCGGCAGGCCGGAACTCACCTCACCTATGGTCAGCTCCGGCATTGCTATTCTGATGCGGTCATTATCAAAACTGAATTCAGCTGCGCCATTCATCCGGCTCCAGGCAGTACGGTCATAGGTACCGCTCCAGTCGGAAAACAATAGCTTTCCCTCTAGCTGTATTGCCGCATTTTGCGATTGCGCATACACCGCATTGGCACTGACCGTACCGCCCGATACCGTAAGCAGTGGCGGCCAGGCTGTTAAGGTCCGAGACAAGGCTTCGGCTTCCTGCTCACCACTCACACGCATTTTGCCAACCAGATTCAGAGGCCCGGTGTATGGAAATTTCGCATCGAGATTCACCGTTGTTCCGGTTCCGGCCTTAAGCAAGCCGGCAATATCCATTCGAGCGAGGTTGCTGTTTACTTTGCCATTGAACTGCCAGGATTGCGGTTGCAGCTGAGGGTGACTGATCTGCTTTGCGGACAAGCCAAGCGCGCCTGCAAGGCTGAATCTGTCCAGAGCACCCAGCTCTAACCGGTAACCGGCCTCCAGCGTTGCGCCTGCCAGGTCAGCACTAAAGCTCTCGAACGATATTTCATCCGCTGCTGCGGCCGCGCCAGAAAGAGGCTCGGCCTTGGCAACCTCAAGCACCGAAGGCTTACCAAACTTCAATGTCGCAGCAGAAGAATCCAGCCACCCGGTGAACACCATTTGTACCTGGGGTTTTGTCAGCAGCCAACCGGCTGACTCAAGTTCCGACAAAGCTGCAGTAAGTTGCGTTTGCCCTAGCTGTACAATCCAGGGAGCTTTTGTGGACACAGCAAGGTGTGAGTCAATTGCAATGTTCGCGCCGCCACGACTGACAACATTCAGGTTCAGCGGCAACAGGGCCTGCTTTGTACTGGCCTGGGCCGGACTCGGTGCCGGATAGGCAGGAGCTATAGCATCACCAGACCTGACAGACAGCGTCAAAGAGTCCGGCCGCATCAACTCTGGCACTTTCTGAAGCCATGCTGCGGAATAGCTCAGTTCCAGCCTTGCAGAAACCTCCGACTTACTGGTTAAAGAGCCTTCAAGGGTTGCCAGCACATCAACCTGATCTCCTTCACGCTCAAGCTGAACCCTGGCTTCAACAGGCAGCATCGCACCTGCTGCCTGACCAGAGGGAGAATCAGTTCCGGAACTGCTCAGCGACAGGTCTCCCCCCAGAGCACAACGGACTGCTCCACATGGCAGAGTCACTGCAAACTTATGTACGGCGATTTCTGAAGGCAGCCAGGCCGGTAATTCAGGCGGCCATTGAGTATGTTGTTCCGGCTCCGGGTCTGATGGCTCCAGCTGTTTCGTATACAGATCAAGCCCCAGGTACCCGGCTTCCAGCATGGTCAACTGCGGCAGCCAACCCTCCCCTGACTCGGGCGGGCGCCATCCAAGTATCAGGTCTCTGCCGTACAACTCAGCATCTCTCGAAGGAACGGACTGAGCGACTGTCAGTTCGCTCACAGATACCCCGGTAAACGAGAGTTCGAGCCCCTGCCACTCCAGCGTTTCAATACCGTTCTGCTGCAGCGTTTCGTTCCAGAAATGACGAAGCATTAACGCACCGGACACTGCGACCACCGCTACAAAAACAAAGACACTCCACCCCAAGGTTTTCCAGGCAATGCGCATGACTGCTTTCTCCAGACCACTCCAGACCGCTCCCTTCCAATATATCGGTCAGACCATGCGGGGGATACCCCAAAAGATAGCAATGCCCACTGCCAACCCAGGGCAAAATGTTATCTCTCAGACCAGCCACAGAAAATGTTTTACCTTGCTTTAGAATTTTACTCAGTTTCCGCCCTCACATAGGGCGCCAGACGCTCTATGTGAGGGCGCCCACAACTATCCAGCTCCTCTCTCTGTGCACCGTGCACATTTTTTGCCTCGCAATCAGACCTGTTTTTAAAAGAAACCACGGCTTAACACCATGGCACAGCTCTTGCGTTAACAACTGTCAGAGGAAGTTGGTGTGTGCCCAGTGCACAGTTTTTCAACGGGAGATTCTTGCATGGATACGGTTATCACTGGCTTGGGGCCTCGCGCATTAACAGCGTCAGGTTTAGAAGCCAGAAATCTCGACTTTTCAGAAATCCCACAGATTGATATTTCAGCCCTGTATGGCTACGACGCTGAAGCTCGTATGCGCGTAGGCGAAGCCGTTCGGATAGCTTGTACTCAAGTTGGTTTTTTTTATGTCACTGGTCACCGGGTTCCGCCATCTGTTATCGATGAAACCTTCTCGGCCGCCAAACAGTTTTTTGCCCAGCCGCTTAACAAGAAGATCCCATTAGACATTAACCGTTCATTAAACATGCGCGGCTATACCCCGTTATTACATGAAAACACCAATATCGAAGGCAAAGGTGATCTTCACGAAGGATTTGATATCGCCCTGGATATACCACCGGATGATGAAGATGTGCGTGCAGGTGTTTTTGGCTATGGACCAAATCAATGGCCGGAAAATCTGCCGGGGTTCCGTGAAGCGCTCCAGGCATACCATCAAGCCATGCTGGAGTTAGGCGACATGATCTTCCGGGCGTTTGCACTGGCGCTGGAATTGGACGAGCAGTATTTCCAACCTTTTATTACCAAGCCGATGGCGCATATGCGTGTACTTTCTTATCCGTTCCAGGAAGGGAAAGTAGATGAACAACAGATAGGCATAGGTCCCCATTCTGACTATGAATGCTTCACTATTTTACGTACGGACGAAGTACCTGCATTGCAGGTGCTGAATAGTCAGGGAAACTGGATACAGGCACCGCCAATTCCCGGTGCTTTTATCGTTAATGTTGGCGATCTGATGGCACGCTGGACGAACAATTATTTTGCATCAACCCTGCATCGCGTAATCAATGCGTCAGGTCGTGAAAGATTCTCTATCCCATTCTTTTTCGGCCCTAACTCACAAAGCCTTATAAAAGTTCTACCAACATGCCAGAACCCGGACTGGCCTTCTCAATACCCGCCGATCATAGCGGGTGACTATATCAGATCCCGTTTTGATCAAACGTACCAGCTTCGTCAACCCACAACACTTTAAATTGCATGAGGTGAACCTATGCACCGCTTATCTGTTTCCGCCGTACCACGCATTGTTGCCACACTGATACTGTTTTCCGTCGCATGCTTCACTCAGGCGGAACCATTTAGTCTGGATGGAGACCCTGTTATTGCATTTATCTATGCTTCTCCCGCTAAAGACGGAGGATGGAATGAAGCTATCGATAATGCCCGTCAAAAAGTTGCAGATGAACTGGATGTAAAAGTGATGGTTGCTGAAAGCATTCCTGAAGAAGCTTCCGCACTAGTCAACGCCGTAGACCTCTTTGTTCGCCGCGGAGCCAATATCATCGTTGCCACCACCTACGGATACTCTGAAGGGGTCAAACAAGCGGCTGAAAAGTACCCACATGTCGCTTTCCTGTCAGCAACAGGTATTTATAACTCCGATAACCTGGAGAGCTTCTACGCGCGAACATACGAGGCCTGGTATCTGGCAGGTATGGCCGCCGCGTCAGTTAGTGAAACCAATAAACTGGGAATGCTCGGAGGGTTTCCGGTTTCGGTTGTAAATTGGGATATTAATGGATTTGCACTGGGAGTTCAGTCCAGTCATCCGGAAACAACCGTTAATGCTATCTATACCAACTCATGGTGGGATCCGGTCCGGGAAGGGCAATCTGCACAGTCACTGATTGAAATGGGCGCGGATGTCATTGCAAACAACCTTTCGTCTTCAGCGCCGTTTTCCGCAGCAGAGCGCAATGGGAACTACAGCATTGGGTTTCAGCTCGACATGAGTGACGCAGCCCCAAATGGCCACCTTACATCAGTTGTATTCAACTGGGACCAATATCTGGTACCTACTATCCGGAAAATCGTTGAGGGAAGCTGGACGCCAGACCCCTATGGTGCTTTCCCCGGGTTCGCAGAGGGTGTTGTTGACATAACTCCATTGCACGCCGATGTGCCTGCCGATACGCGTGCAGAAATTGAAGCGGTGAAGGCCCGGATGATAAATGACCACTTCTCTCCCTTCACCGGCCCTCTGCTGAAACAGGATGGCAGCGAAATTCTGGCTGAAGGCGCTGAACTTGATGCCGGACAGATATGGGATATGGATTACCTCGTTAAGGGTGTTACCGGGTCAACACGCTGATGAGCAAAGCCAATTTCAAGACGTTGCATCTACGGGGTTTGTGCAAACGCTTTGGTGAATGCACTGTGCTGGAGAATGCTGGTTTTGAACTCCACTCAGGTGAAGTTCATGCACTGCTGGGAGAAAACGGCGCGGGTAAATCGACACTGATGAACCTGCTCACTGGCGTGTATGTTCCAGATCAAGGCGAAATTGTTCTGGATGGCCAGCCTTGCTCGATTCGCAAGCCAGCGGATGCTATGGCACATGGAATTGGCATGGTGCATCAGCACTATCGTTTAGTGGAACGCTTCAGCGTTGCCGAGAACCTGGTGCTCGCCGCCGACCGTGCACCTGAATTGCAGCGCTTACCGGTAGCAGCAAAAGCCTTGCAGGAGACTGCGGAGCAGTTAGGTTTAGCACTTGATCCCTATGCACGGGTTGCGGATCTCTCTGTTGCGGAGCGTCAGCGTGCAGAAATCTGCAAAGTGCTTGCGCTGGGTGCACAAATTCTGATTCTGGATGAGCCTACTGCCGTACTGACCGACACTGAATCTGAAAGCCTGCTGGCGGCTATCCAGCGGATGGCAAACGCAGGCAAAGGAGTAATTTTAATTACTCATAAGCTCAGGGAAGTGGTTGCTCACAGCGATCGGGTGACTATCTTGCGGCAAGGTCGCGCAGTTGCATCCAACCTGGCAACTGAATCTCTCACACAGGCAGATATTGCACAGCTGATGATGGGCGATGTCGCGGTATCTCAGCGACAACCGTCCAACCTGCAGACCAATGGCCCTGATTTGTTGGTTGCCACTGGCTTGAGCGCATCACGCAATGATGGATCAACCGCTATTTCCAATATCGGTATCAGACTACGCCGTGGAGAGATCGTCGGTGTAGCCGGCGTTGGAGGACATGGCCAGCCACAACTTTGTGAAGCACTGATGGGGCTTTTGCCAATAGATAGCGGGTCAATACAGCTGGATGGCTTTCAGATTTCCCAGTGTTCTGTATCACAGAGGCGCTCCTATGGCTTACGTTATATACCCGCTGATCGCGCCACGAATGCTCTGGCTCTGGATCTGCCTGTCAGCGATAACCTGGCTTTGACGAAGGTAGCGTCAGGGAGCAAAGGGCGTTTTTGGATTTCACGCAAAGGCCTGTTCCAGGATGCTCAAAACACAATTACCGAACACCGGATTGCCGGCGCCAGCCCTCAGGGCCTGACCAGGCTTCTCTCCGGCGGGAATGCGCAAAAACTGGTTCTGGCCAGAGAGCTGGACAACGATTGTGTTGTTGCCATCACACACTCACCAACCCGCGGGCTTGATGTGAAATCTTGTGGGGCCGTACATACCGCACTGCGTGAATTAACTTCCCGGGGAGGTGCGGTATTGCTTATCAGTGAAGACCTGGAGGAAATCATGACCTTGTCTGACCGTATTCTGGTGATGAACACCGGTTGCATCACCGGAGAACTGCCAGGCACAGCCAGTGCAAGTGAAATCGGTGCACTGATGATAGGAGGTCACTGAATGGCCTTCCAGTTCGCTCTCCAGCGCAGGGCAAACACATCTTTCCTCAGAAGTTCTCTGACTTTTTCCGGCGGCCTGCTGTTGGGTTTATTGCTCTGTGTAGCATTACTCATTCAAGCGGGAGTACCCGCAGACATGCTGTTTGATGACCTGGTTTGGCAGGTTTTCTTTCAAGCCGACGGGCTGGCTCAGACCTTGACCTTATCGATACCGCTTATCCTGGCAGGATTGTCTGCAGCATTGGCGCTCAGAGTGAAGTTCTGGAACATAGGCATCGAAGGACAGCTCTGGTTGGGCGCGATTGCTGCAATGGCCGTGTCGATTTATGGAGTTGGCAGCGATAGCTACCGCTGGGCACTCATGCTAGTGGCCGCAATGGCGGGGGGCGCATTATGGATTGCAGTCCCCTTGTGGCTGAAGGAGCGTTTTCATGCCAGTGAACTGGTTGTTACCTTGCTGTTGAGCAACGTCGCATTTCAGCTAATGCTGCATTTGCTGTTCGGTGCATGGCGAGATCCAACACAGAGCTTTCCCATATCACCCGCTATCTCCGAACCAGAGCGCTTGCTTAAGCTGGGTTTTGGCAATTTGCATACAGGACTGTTTGCCTCCATTGGAATGGTGTTTCTGGTCATGTGGATCATGGAACGCAGTCGTTTTGGATTCCAGTCTCGCATCCTCGGGTCAAACAGACAGGTTGCCGAGGCCAGCGGCATTGCGGTTGGAACGACACTGGTAGTGATGGTCCTGCTTTCAGGCGCTATGGCTGGATTAGCCGGAGGTCTCTTGGTTGCAGGCACAGAATATCGTCTGACTCAACATCTGGGTTGGAACATGACTTTTTCTGGAATCGTGATTGCCTTTATCGCCCGGCTTAGACCTTTCTGGGTTCTGCCGGTAGCTGTGGTATTGGCAGGTGTATATAACGCAGGAGCTACCCTCAAGGTGTTTTATGGCTTAACGGAAGCAACTGTGCTGCTTATGCAAGGTATCGTTTTGCTCTCCCTGTTGTGGTGTCAGTTTATTGCTGCATTCAGTATCGACCGGCGCCAGGAGGTAAGTGTATGAGCTTTATTTCGTTTTGGTTCGCCAGCATTCCTGTTTCAGCACTGCCTCTTCTACTGGCGTGTCTGGGGCTGATTTTATCTGAACGTTCGGGAGTCGTTAACCTGGGCGCCGAGGGATATATGGCTGTTGGAGCAATGTCCGGGGCTATCGTAACTCTCTTGACCGGATCGCCCTGGCTGGGAGTAGGAGCCGGAGTCCTTGCCGGTTGTTGCCTTGGACTGCTCTTCGCATTTTCTGTTGCAGTTCTTAAAGCCGACCAGATACTCAGTGGCTTGGCGGTGATGGCAATTGGTCTCGGGCTTTCAGGTTTTATCGGGCGTCATTGGGTGCATCAGCCTTTTAATGGCATGAACGCTCCTGACCTTCCTGGATTACAGCAGCTCCCGTTATTGGGAGGGCTACTCTTCAAGCAGCCGTTGCTTGCCTGGGTGTCTGTACTGCTCGTGATTGTGATTGCATGGATACTCCATCGTACCCGGATTGGTCTGCGCTTTACGGCTGTGGGGGAAGATCCTGCTGCCGCAGATAATGCGGGCATTTCTGTCCCTGGCATGCAGATGTTAGCGGGCATGCTTTGTGGTGCCCTGTGTGGGTTGGGCGGAGCGTATCTATCAGTTGCCAGTGCCCATATCTGGGTTGACAACATGGTGGCAGGAAGAGGATGGATAGCCTTGGCTCTGGTCGTTTTCGCTCGTTGGCGGCCTGGCCGTGCATTGATTGGTGCATTGCTGTTTGGCGCCGTAGACATGCTTCTGCCCAGGCTCCAGGCGCAAGGACTTCAGGTGCCTGTTTATCTGATGGGAATGCTCCCCTACCTTCTGACCATACTGGTGCTGGTTCTGGCAACTCGCTCACGCTATCGCGATGAGCCTGCAGCATTAGGCGTAACCTACTTGCGCCAGGACCGCCACTAGGAACTGACTTCATGGCTTTGACCATTGCTGATGTATTTGATTTGCCCAAACTGGATTCCCTGGTGCTCAGGGCCGGGCTTGCAGGCGTTCACTCTGAGGTGCGCTGGCCCTATGTAGCAGAGAATGAATCAATTGCTGAATGGGTGATGGGAGGTGAGCTGGTCTTTGTTACCGGGATAAATCATGTACGTGATGAGCCTAATTTACTCAAACTGGTGGAACAGGGGCATCAACGTCATATCGCTGGCTTAGTGATTCTGACGGGGCAGGAATACATAAAAGCTATCCCGGAAAGCGTCATTCAGCGCGCCGACCAACTAGGCATACCTCTCATTGAACAACCTTACCAACTGAAAATGGTGGTCGTGACACAGGCGGTTGGTGTCGCTCTTGTAGAAGCGCAAATGCGTGGGCGCTCTCGGTTGCAGGTGCTTGAACAGTTGCTTGAAGGTGACCCTGTAACAATGGATACCTTGTGCCTGAGAGCACAGCGACTGGGAATACCTATAGAGTCCCCACGTCAGATATTAGTGGCTC
>Ga0209345_10002163_pt1 | contig 22166 bp, 17 predicted proteins | sample Cruoilmetagenom7_FD_187294 | JGI IMG/M metagenome (GOLD analysis project Ga0209345, IMG submission 187294) | Oil polluted marine microbial communities from Coal Oil Point, Santa Barbara, California, USA - Sample 7 (SPAdes) (version 2) | ecosystem: Environmental > Aquatic > Marine > Oil seeps ... | reverse complement strand
CTTGCACATCCATGCAAACAGGGTACATGTGCACTCCATGAAGCCCACCTATACGTTCGGACTGGGTATTATTCTGGGTTTTCTTTTCCTGATTCTGCTGTTTACAGGTGTGATTCTGATGATCTATTATACTCCCTCGGTGGATGCAGCCTACCAGTCGGTGAAGGATATTGTCAATGTGGTACCCGGAGGACGAATCATACGCAATATGCACCGATGGGCCTCACAGGGCATGGTCATTGTTGTTTTTCTGCATCTTTTGCGTGTGTTCTATACAGGCTCCTACCTGGGGAATCGCTCGTTGAACTGGGTAATAGGCGTGGTTCTTCTGGTGATCACTCTGCTTAGTAATTTTAGTGGTTACCTGCTTCCGTGGGATCAGCTTGCCTATTGGGCAATAACCATTGGTTCCAATATTGCTGCTTCTGCCAGGGAACTTACCGACCTCCTTGGTATCACAAATGCCTTTGATCCGGGGGGCTTTCTGAAAAAACTCCTGATCGGGGGTGAAACTGTTGGTCAGGCTGCACTATCCAGGTTCTTTGCCCTTCATGTGATTTTCCTTCCCCTTACCATGCTTATTCTGCTGGGGATTCATTTCTGGAGAATCCGGAAGGACGGGGGGCTGAGCAGACCGTTGAAATACGCGGAAGATAAGGGGAGTACCAATAAGTGGTATGCCTGGCCGGTGTTGATGTGGACCGAGCTGGGAATTCTGCTGCTTGTTGTATTTGTTGTGTTGTTTATAGCATTGCTGGCCGATGCACCTCTGCTTGAACAGGCTAATCCGTCGTTTCCTGAGAATCCGGCCAAATCTCCCTGGTACTTCCTTGGCATCCAGGAGCTGGTCTCCTATTCGGCATTCGCGGGGGGGGTGCTGATCCCGGTGCTCTACCTGGTTTTCCTCTTTTCCATTCCTTATCGGGACCGGGAGGATGAATATGTGGGATTATGGTTCTCAGGGAAGCGTGGATTGAGAGTGGTAGTACAATCAGCTATTTTCGCTTCTATTCTGGTGCTGCTACAGCTCTTTATAATGATACGATATGGCTGGTTGCGAACCTGGTTCCCGGAAATCTCCCAGTGGTTTGTGATGCTGATCAATCCGGCGACCATCACAGGAGCCCTGTTTATCCTGGTGGCAGAGATGGTCAGACGAAGGAGTCGGTCCACACGCATGGGGGCCCTTTCCCTGTTTACATGTACATTCGTAGCACTGCTTATTTTCACAGCCATCGGGATATGGTTCAGGGGGCCCAACTGGGAATTTTTCTGGTCCCCCAACCAGTGGCCGCTAGTTTAGTTATGAGCTTAGACGAACAGAAATACAGATACAGGGCACAGTTTTTTGTGCTGATCGGAGCAGGCTTACTGCTTCTCCTGCTGTTTGTTGCCTGGATCACCGAAGGCATGAATAAGGAGTGGCGACGGGTTCAGAAAGAGTATGCATCCATCCTGGAAGAAAAAATGGAGTCGGGATCTGATGCTTTTGAGCGGGGTATTTTCCAGATTGATCTGCCAGAATTTAGCCGCTCCGATCGATGTGTCTCCTGTCATCATGGACTGGAAAATCCTGCTATGGCCGAGGCAGTTCAACCCCATAGGATGCATCCGGGAAGTTTCCTGATGGACCATCCCATACAGCAGTATGGCTGCACCATCTGTCATGGTGGACAACCGGGTGCCCTATCCCGGGAGGAGGCTTTTGGTCAGCTTCATGAAACACACTGGGCCTATCCCTTGCGTGAGCAACCCTACATCCAGGCTTCCTGTGGGAAATGCCACCTGGCAATTTTCAGCGACCAGGCCCTGGAGAATCCGGTAGGTGAGTTGTCTGATCCGTCAGAGGGCATGGACCGGTTTCTTAAAGGCAAGCAAATTTTTACCGCTGAAGGCTGCCTGGGCTGTCACCAGGCCCGTGGTGTTGGGGGGATCCTGGGACCTGATCTTACCGAACAGGGAGAGAAGACAAAACATGAATATAGCTTTCAGAATATCCAGGGAGATCAGACCATCTCCAACTGGTTGAAGGAACATTTCAGGGATCCCGAGATGGTCTCACCAGGTTCCCAGATGCTCCGGATTAACCTGGATGAATCTGAGATGGATGCTCTGGCAACCTTTGTCATGGGACTGGCCAAGCCGGATATCTCCTTTGAATATTTCTCTATGGCCACCCTCCGCGAGTTTAAGGGAAAAAGGCAGGCCATGGACGGTGAGTCAGGCTTTGCGTATCTCTGTTCAGCCTGTCATGGCAAAAAGGGGGAGGGAAAAGGGTATGAGGAATTTGAAACCGGGATCCCGGCCATAGGGAACAAGGACTTTCTCAGAGTAGCCTCCCCGGAGTATATCCGATTTACTCTTGAAAAGGGCCGGAGTCTTCGACAGATGGGGAGCTGGGCGGAAGATATATCAGGGCTCAGTTCGGGCGAGCTGGACGGAGTCACCTTGCATCTGAAAGGGCAGAAAGGACCTGAAAGAGTCAGGGATCTTGCCGGCAGCAGGGGGGACAGTAGCAGGGGCATGAAACTATATGGCAAATATTGTACGACCTGCCACGGCGCAGAAGGCAAGGGGGACGTGGCTGTGGCTCTGAATCAGGAAGGATTGCTCGCCAGGGCAGATGATGGCTATTTTGCCACTACCCTTATGAACGGAAGAGGGAATACCGCCATGCCGGGCTGGTGGAACCTGGGGGAAAAGCAGCTGGCTGACCTTCTTGCCTATCTGAAATCCTGGAGGGGGAGTGCTCCCACTTCGGGTGAAATCATATTGCCTGAAGCTGACCTGGAACAGGGAGCAAGGCGTTATCATTTCCTCTGTTTTCGCTGTCACGGAGAATTTGGGGAGGGTGAAACCGGCCCCTCCATTATTAACCGGGACTTCCTGGATGCGGCCAGCGACAGAATGCTGTATGAGACGATTGCCCTGGGGCGCTCCCATACGGCCATGTTTGGCTGGTCGACCGATGTGTACAACAAGGAGAAACTGGAGAGGCAGGATATCAGTAATATCATAGGACATATGCGAAAATCAGCTTTGGACGAACTGAGCTACGTGTACCAGGGGAGCAATCCAGGAGAGCATCAGAAAGGAGCGCTTCTTTATGAAAAAAACTGTGCAGAATGTCATGGAAAAACAGGCGAAGGACTGAAAGCTCCGGCCTTGAAAAACCAGGAGCTTCTTAGCGCAGCTTCCAATGGCTACCTGCTGGCCACCATAACAGTTGGAAGATCCGAAACAGCCATGCCTTCATGGGGTTATGGAGATAAGGAACATCCCCGGCTTAGCGGGAAGGAACGTCTTGACCTGGTGGCTCATATTCGGTCTTTCCAGAGGATTCATCTGAAGTATTAGAAATATCATTCTGCTAATCAGCTCATAATTAGCAAAGTGACAATATATCTCGGCAGGGAAGAAACTTTTTTTTAGATTTCACGTATTTTGAAGTAACCTAAAGACCAGGCCGGCATATGAGTTATAAAGTATTCGTACTCTATTCTTTTCCAAACGATAAGATTTTCGTTGGCTACACCACCAGCCTTACAGATTACATGATCACCATGAATGTAATGAAATCTGATAATCCGCTTTACGAGTTCAGGCCGTGGACACTGGTACACATGGAGCTGTTTGTCTCCGAGGATGAGGCAATGGTCAGAGAAGGATTCCTGAAGCAGGAAATTGGCCAGGCCTACATAAGAAGAGAGATACTCCCCATGTTTGATTTCCAGTAAAGGTGCTATCTTTGCATCATGTCGGAAAAATCACCACGGAAGCTGTTTCAAAAGCTCATCCATAAGTACCGTTTGGTCCTGTTAAATGAGGACACATTCGAAGAAGTGGGTAATATGAGGCTGACCAGGCTGAACCTGATTGCTCTGGTGGGTGTCGTACTGTTTCTTCTGGTTGCCATCACCTATATCCTGATCGCCTTTACCAATATTCGGGAATTAATTCCCGGGTATCCTGATGCGACCATGCGTCAGCATATTCGCACCAATGCGATGAAAGTAGATTCACTGGAGAATGAACAGTCAGTCAGGGATCTCTATTTTGCTAATCTGAACAGAATTATTTCAGGAGACGCCCCTGAACTGTATATGAACGATACAAGTGGCATGGTTGATTCGCATGATATTAATTTCAGACGTTCCAACAATGACTCCCTGTTGAGGCAGCAGGTGGAGGCAGAGGAGCAATTCAGGCTGAGCGTCCTGGATGATTCCCAGGGAAGTCGAAATTTGACAGATATGCATTTTTTTACACCTGTCCAGGGCATGATCACCGGAGTATTCAGTCCGGCCGATGGCCATTTCGGGGTCGATCTGGTTGCTGAGCCTGATGAGGTAGTGAAGGCAGCCCTGGATGGTACAGTGACCATGTCAACCTGGACACTTGAAACAGGGTATGTCATACAGATTCAGCACGATTATGAGCTGATGACTGCTTATAAGCACAATGCCAGCCTGTTTAAAACAGTTGGCGAAAAGGTCGCAGCGGGAGATGCCATTGCTATTGTGGGTAATTCTGGTGAACTCACCACAGGGCCGCACCTCCACTTTGAGTTGTGGCATGACGGGGTCCCCCTGGATCCAACCGATTTCATCGTCTTCTGAGCCATGCAGAAAAGAATTGCCATACTTGGATCCACAGGATCCATAGGTACGCAGGCACTGGAGGTCATTTCTCAACACTCCGATATATTTGAGGTGGAGATCCTCACCGCCCTTAATAACGTGGATCTGCTGATTGAACAGAGCTTGCAGTATCAACCCAATATGGTGGTGATCGGAAATGAACAACATTATGATAGGGTCCGGGATGCACTGGAAAGCCATCCCATCAAGGTATATTGTGGTACAGATGCCATAGGACAGGTCTGCGCATTTGATTCGGTGGATATGGTACTGACCGCCATGGTTGGATTTAGCGGATTAAAACCAACCATCGAAGCAATCAGGGCAGGTAAAAACATTGCTCTGGCCAATAAGGAGACGCTTGTAGTGGCCGGAGAGTTGATTATGAAGGAGGCTGCAGCAAAGAGGATTTCCATCATCCCTGTGGATTCAGAGCATTCGGCCATTTATCAGTGTCTTGTGGGTGAAGGAAATAACCGGATCGAGAAGATCATTCTTACCGCTTCGGGTGGACCCTTCCGGGAAAAGGGAATGGAGGAGCTGGAAAAAGTTAGCCCTGAGCAGGCCCTTCGTCATCCCAACTGGAGCATGGGCCCCAAGATAACAATCGATTCAGCTACTCTGATGAATAAAGGTCTGGAAGTGATTGAGGCCCGGTGGTTGTTTGGCGTGAAACCTGATGAAATCGAGGTGGTGGTTCATCCGCAATCCATTATTCATTCCATGGTTCAGTTTGCTGATGGTTCCATTAAGGCCCAGATGGGTCTGCCCGACATGAGACTTCCCATACAATATGCCTTCAGTTATCCGGACCGGTTTAAATCCAATTTTGAAAGATTTGACTTCTTAAACTATCCCAGCCTTACTTTCGAGCAGCCTGATACGAAAATTTTTCGTAATCTTGCACTCTCCTATGAGGCACTGAAAGTGGGGGGGAACTGGCCCTGTATATTAAATGCGGCCAATGAAGTAGCAGTGGAAGCATTCCTGAAGGAGAAGATCGGTTTTATGGAGATACCGGATCTTATTGAAAGCACTTTAGACAGATCGGACTTCATCAAAGCACCCGGACTGGAAGATTATTATAATTCTGACCTGCAGGCAAGGCGGGTTGCACAAGAACAAATATAGTTAGAATGGATGTAATTGTTAAGATAGCCCAACTACTTGTAAGTCTGTCGATTTTGATAGTTTTGCACGAGCTGGGACACTTTACGCTGGCGAGAATATTTAAAGTAAGAGTCGAGAAGTTTTACCTCTTTTTTGATGCTGGCTTTTCCCTTTTCAGAAAAAAGATCGGAGATACCGAATATGGGATTGGATGGCTTCCGCTTGGAGGTTATGTGAAAATCAGTGGAATGATTGATGAATCCATGGACCGGGAACAGATGAAGCAGCCACCCCAACCCCATGAATTCAGATCAAAAAAGGCCTGGCAGCGCCTGCTGATTATGTTGGGAGGAGTGATGGTGAACTTCCTTTTAGCTCTGCTTATATATATTTTGGTGTTTTTTAAGTGGGGCGAGGAGTATGTTCCGGTGGACCGTTTGATTTATGGGTACAGTTTCGAACAAGAATTTCAGGACCTGGGCTTAGAGAATGGAGATAAAGTCCTTGCTCTTGACGGGGAAGTCGTGGATCGCTGGTTATCCATACATCATGATATTGTGGTGAATGAGACCCAGGTGATTCAGGTAGAGCGCGCAGGTACAACTATGGATATTCAGGTACCGGAAGGAATGACATCCAAACTTCTGAAACTTGAATATGTCATGGAACCCAGGGTTCCTTGTGAGGTGGATGGATTAAGGGAAGGTGGAAATATGGAATTGGCCGGAGTGCAACTGAATGACAGGATCATCGGCGTCAATGGTACTCCAATACAATATTACGACGAGTTTAAGGACATGACCAGGAAGGAGATTAGCACCACTTTTGATCTGACCATTTTACGCGGAACGGATACACTGCAGGTCCAGGCTTCCACGGATGAAAATGGTATGTTTGGCATCTCAAGAAAGCTTTACTTCGATTTCTTCGATCCCGTGGTAGTCAAATATTCCTTTCTTCAATCAATACCAGCAGGGATCAACCGGGGATTTGAAATCACCGGAAGTTATCTTAAGCAGCTGAAGATGTTATTTAAGCCTGAGACCAAGGCCTACGAGGAACTGGGAGGCTTTATTAAGATTGGAAGTATTTTCCCCTCCACCTGGGATTGGGAGCGCTTTTGGAACATGACCGCATTTCTCTCCATTATTCTTGCCATTATGAATGTTCTGCCTATTCCTGCCTTGGATGGGGGGCATGTGATGTTCCTGATGTTTGAGATAATTACCGGTCGGAAACCGGGAGATAAGTTCATGGAATATGCGCAAATTGTTGGAATGGTGCTGCTCTTGAGTCTACTGCTTTATGCAAATCTGAACGACATCATAGGATTATTTAAGAATTAGAACGATTATATTGCTATTTTTGTAGTACAAACCTTATAAATATTTGAGATAGATGGAAGCTTTTATAACCCTTGCAATAGGAGTTTGGCAAATTGTAGTGATTGTTTTGCTTGTCCTGCTGCTTTTTGGCGGGCGTAAAATACCTGAACTGATGCGCGGTGTGGGACAGGGAATGCAGGAATTTAAGAAAGCCACTGCAGAAAATGCCGATGATGAAATCATAGTGGACGATACTGAGGACACTAAGAAAGTCAAAGATGGTAAGAAGTAATATTCTGGTAAATTATAAGGCCTGTCTGCTTAAACGGACAGGCTTTTTTGTCTCTGCTCTGCTCCTTTTGGCAACGGTATCCTGTGATACTGTGAAACAACAGGGAGGAATGGCAGGGAAAATCATGCCTAATATCACCGGTGGTGCAGGGGAAGTACTCGTGGTGATGGACCAGTTCAACTGGGATAACTCAGCTGGAGACATCCTGCAGGATATATTAAAGGAGGAGTATCCCGGGCTTCCCCAGTCGGAGCCCATTTTTGATGTGATCCAGGTAACTGCCTCCTCCTTTGATGGAGTTTACAAGTTTCATCGCTCCATTGTTTTGACATCGGTTTCTTCAGGATTACAGCCCAAAATCAGGTTCAGAGAGAATATCTGGGCCAAACCACAGATTCTGGTTCAGATGGAGGCACCCAACGCAACGGCACTAAAAAACCTGATTGAAGAGAATGAGGCACAGATCAAGGGATTCCTGGTCCAGTACGACAGGAACCGCCTGATGAATGTCTATAAAGAATCCAAAGATCCGGCCATCCAGAAAGATATTGCCACGCATCACCAGGTGCGTCTGGCCATACCCCGAGGGTATAATATGGATTTTAGTAAGGAAGAGTATACCTCCGTATCAATTGAATCGCCAGACTTATCCCAGGTAATTCAGGTCTTTGATTTTCCAGCCAGTGGGCCTGAGGATCTGAATGTGGCTAATATTATTGAGAAGCGCAACAGCATCACCCAGCAATATGTTAAAGGACCCAGAGAGGGATCTTATATGGTCATCGCCAGAATGTTCGAACCGATTGCATACGATCTAAGGAACAATAGTATGGATGTGCTGGAGCTGCGAGGTTTGTGGGACCTGGAGAATGGGTTTATGGGTGGTCCCTTTGTGAGTCATTCTGCATATGATGCTAAACGGGGACGAATAGTCACTGTGGATGGTTATGTTTATCACCCCAATCAGAAGAAACGGGTGAAGCTCAAGCAGCTTGAGGCCATTATATATTCCATGGAACTCATTTAATACATTTCCCGGCTCCGATGAATTGCTGAATGATACCTGACAGGTGAAATCCTGACAGGAGGGGTCCGCTTGCTTATTTGGTGACGAACAGGTTGGGCTTTTCAAATTCGAAGAGTGTGGGATAGTCCTCGTCAAACTTCTTAAGGATCCCCGTCATTATGACCTCCCTCATAAATTTGGATTTATTCCTGATCTTATACTTATCACAATAGAGGTTAATAGCTTCCTGCTCCCTCTGATTAAATAGAATGGAGGTTCTATGGGTCCTCCTTAGTTTCTCATTATTATTATTCTCCACCTTGTGTCTACGCTTTTGTTTGGCCAAAAATAACCAAAGGCCGACGTAAAGTACCGTTCAGGGAACATTTACAATCAACAATTTCCTAACATAGGATAAACACAATAAATATACGAGAGTAAAAAACACCATTAAATCGATATAAAAAGTTAATAAACAGATACATATGAAATATAATATCTTATAAATAGTATGTAAAATAGAAATAAGAGCTTACTGCCACTTTAAAAACAACAAATGTGATGCAACATGAAAGGCATATCATGAATACATAATTCATACCCCTGGCTTCAATTACTCTTTCGTGAACATTATAGTCTGGCTCGCGTGTTCTGATTGTCCACGAATGAAGTAGAGTCCGGATCTTAGGGAAGATAGATCCAGTCGGGTTTTACTGCCATCACGTACCAGGCCATGCAATAGCTCACGTCCGGAGATATCCAGAATTCGATAATGTATATCCGTTTTTGTGCTGGGTTCGATGATAATGTTTGAATGCGCCGGATTGGGATACAGTTGAAAAAGTGAGGTTTCGGCTAATGGTTCTTCTATTCCAACTACAGAGGTGTTATGAATTTTTAATCGAAACAGGGTACGTTTGCCGTACCATACATTAAAGACCAGGTAATCTCCTACTTCAGCAAATCCACCAGGATCAGATGATTCATTGCTTCTGGGCCATATATCCGCAGTCATCTTTGTCCCTTCTACTGTTCCGTCTGTCTGCCATAACTCGAAACCATGGACGCCATCATCGGCCACAAAGTAGAGTAGGTTTTCGGTAGCAAAAAATTTCGCTGGAGATGAATGATAAGGGATATCACCTGGTTCTTCATTAATATTTTTCAGCATGAAGGTTCCCTCTTCGGTTCCATCGGATATCCAAAGCTCATTCCCATGAACCTCGTCGTTAGCCTGGAAAAATAGTTTGCCCTGATAGCTGATGAGTTGACCGGGGAAAGAACTATTACTTGCGTCAGGACTAACACTAATATCCTTAACCAGATTCACCAGGGAAGAATTCAGATTGTAAGACCAGAGCTCAGATCCGTGAATGGGTTCATATGCCCTGAACAATAGCAAAGTGTCCACCTGTGTGATATGGTAGATATTGGATGAGCCCTCCCCCGGGTTAATGTCACTGATCATGCTAATATCAGATACAGCTCCGGTGCTTGAGCTTAATTCACCTCCATAATCTTCAAAAGTGGATACGAAATAAAGATGATCATCAGTGGTCATAAGTGCCCGAACATGATAGCCCCCTAATAACGAAACAGAGCCGTTTAGTCCTGCAGTACTGAACAGGGCGTCCTCACTTGTTTCACAGTCATTTGCAATAAAAACCAGGGATCCATTAAAATCGATGAGTTCGTGTGGCGAAGTTAGCCCATTTTCACAAATATCAGCCACCATATGAGTATTCTCGTTGGTGCCGTCAGAAACCCATATCTCCGTAAAAATTTGGGGTCTATGGGTTCTGAAGTAGAGCAATCCCCCGGAAGCTGTAAGCATATGGTACTGTTCCATTGCTTCCGGATCCACATCAAATACCCATTGCGTTCCTTCTTCGGTTCCGTCGCTTTTGTAAAGTTGTTCCGATCCGTCATTGTTATTAGCCATAAAAAAGAGCATACTATCAACCCCGGTTAATTCACCTGGCCAGGCTGAACTCTCAGGATGAACATTTGCCACCCTGTAGGTTCCTTCAGCAGTTCCATTGGTCCTCCAGAGTTCTCTGTCAAAATCTCCAGTGTGTCCGGAGAAATAATAGATACTGTCGACCACCGCAGAAGTTTTGTAAGCATTAGAGACAATAAGGTCATTAAGTATGATTTCAGGCACCTGGCAAAAGGCGGATAATATCACACAGATCGATACAATCGTACTCAGACTGATTCTTTTCATGGCAACTTATTTTTACGGGATATTATACCTTTAAGTAGCTAAGCCATAAGTTACAAGCTTTTGAAGATAAAGTCAATTTATTCCTCCAGAACTTGTCTGATTTCTGAAGGCCAAACAGGACCTGGAGAATGAAATTATTCTTTCAGAAGTGCCATGATTTTAGAGAGCCTGATCAGGCCCAGCAATACGGAGCTGCCGATGCATGAGGCCAGCAGTATCAACATACCCGGGATCCAGCCCGGTATTAATTGTGACAGGTAGCCTACGATCAGATTGATGACAAGGAACAAGGCTACTCTGATAAAAATATCACTGTTTTTGGGGATCTTCAGTAAACGAATGGCGAGAACAACCTGTACAAGTGCAAAAAAGGCCTGTGATACCAGGCTGGAGATGGCAGCGCCCAGGGCCTGGTATCTGGGAATCAGGATCAGGTTCAATCCTAGATTAAGCACCACCGTTAGCGCTGCCACGATATTTAGCTGGCGAAGGCTGTGGTTAGCTGTGAGCAGAGTACCATAGAGGTAGCTGATCGAAACAAATATAAATCCAATCATCAGAATGCCAAATATGGTAGAACTGTATTGGGCATCTGAGCGATAGAGCAGATCGATAATCTCAAATTTGTAGAAGTTCGATACAAGTGCAGCGGATAGACCGGCTGCCATAAGCAGGGACAGAGCGATGCGGATCAGCTCATTGACACTTTGCTTCAACTGTATCATCCGGGAGAACATGGGGAGCAGTAACATGGCAAACAAGAGGGAAAATTGCGTAGCTGCCTCAAAGATCCTGTAGGACTGTGCGTAAATCCCGGTCTGCTCCCATCCATTCTCAAGCAGGCGTTCCAGCATTACCGAATCCACACGATTAAAGAGGGCCATCAGTAGTAACAGTAATGCAAAGGGGTAGCTGGCCCTGAGGATTTTCAGGGAGCCGGAGAAACTTACGAGTCTGACAAAGGAGCCTGATCTGATCCGAACAATGGCAGCGCTGGTAAACAGGGTCATGGCATAGGAGATGGTTTGTGCGTAGACAAACCACTCAATTTTAAAAGGTTCACTGGTAATATTCCCCCATAGCAGCAGCCCGGTAAAGAGGATCATTAGCGTTCGGTCCATGACCGATAGCAGGCTGTCGGTTCGATAAAGCTGTAAACCACTTATATTGGTTCGGAAGTAAAGAATGAAGGAGGAGAGAAACTGGTTAAATGCCAGGATACCGAGCATTTGAAACTGTGCATTAGAGTACCCCAGGATCTTACCCGAGATCAGTACCACACCCGCATATATAACAGATAGAAATAGTTTTAGAGGGACAATGGCAGCCAGATTCCCTTTTAGCAGCTTGTGGTCCCTGGCAATGGCTCTGTTGTTGTAATTGTTGATCCCCATATCAAGCAACATGTTGAGGATAAACGCAAAATTGAACAGAGAGAAGTAAAAGCCATAGATTTCTTCACCCACCCTGTTTTGTACCCCTACTTCAATGCCAAAAAACCAGATTGGTTTGATCAGCAGATTCAGAAAGATCAGCAGGGAGAGGTTGGTGATGAAATGTTTTTTCAAACTTGGTGGCTTAAAATATTTTTTAAATCAATACAAATGTAATAAGTTCGCTCCATAAATATTCAAGGGCACTTTGAATCAGGGAACAAAAAGAACAACAATTGCAGTAAATACCAGGCTACTAATGCCTGGAAAGCTGGATGGTATAGGCTGGTTTACCTATGAAACCCTGAAACGGATCTGCAGGTCACATCCCGAGGTTGATTTTATTTTTCTGTTTGACCGAAAATACAGCAATGAGGCAGTTTTTGGTGAGAATGTAAATCCGGTCGTACTGGGCCCGCCCACCCGCCATCCCTTCCTATGGCACATCTGGTTTCAACTAAGGGTGAAGAGATACCTGAAAAGGAAAAGTCCTGACCTCTTCCTGAGCACTGACGGTTTTATTCCGCTTTGCACCAAGGTACCCTCAGTGTCGGTCATCCACGATATTAATTTTGTTCACCGGCCGGGCGACCTGCCCTGGCTGGTCAGAAAGTATTACAGGTACTATTTTCCGAAATTTGCCCTTGGTGCCAGCAGAATTGTAACTGTTTCTGAATATTCCAGGAGAGATATTATCAACCAGTATGAGGTGCCTGAAGAGAAAGTCGATCTGGCCTACAATGGCGTAAATGAAAGGTACCATCCTCTGAGTGAGCAAGAGGCTGTTGAGGTTCGCAAGGAGTACACAGGCGGTTCACCCTATTTCGTTTTTGTTGGAAGTATCCACCCAAGAAAAAATATAACCAACCTACTTAAGGCCTTCCAACTGTTTAAAGATGAGAATAAGGGAACCTATAAACTGATGCTTGTGGGTGAGAAGTTCTTCCTGACCAAGCCCATGGAGGAGCAGCTGGAGAAAATGAAAAACAAGAAGGATGTCATCTTTACAGGCAGACTAAGTCCCGAGCAGTTGAATAAAGTACTGGGCGCCGCCTGGGCTATGACCTTTGTTCCCTATTTTGAAGGTTTTGGTATCCCCATCCTGGAGGCTATGAAATGTGATATCCCTGTTGTCGCTTCCAAAGTAACCAGTCTTCCCGAAATTGCAGGGGATGCAGCACTGTTTGCGTCTCCCGATAGTCCGGGAAGTATCCGTGATGGGATGATCAGGCTGGTACGCGAGGAGGGTTTACGCGATGAACTGGTCGAAAAAGGGAGAAAACGACGGAACCTGTTCAGCTGGGACCATACGGCGGAAAAGTTGTGGAATTCTGTTGAGCAGGTGTTGGAAAGCCATGCTTAAACCATTTTACAGTAGAGGAGTTCTGGAAGCCGGCTGTGATGAGGCCGGAAGGGGCTGTATTGCAGGTCCTGTATATGCTGCCGCGGTGATCCTTCCCGCCCATTTTCACAATCCGGTGCTGAACGACAGCAAGAAACTATCCAGGAAAAAGAGGCAGCAGTTGCGCCTGGTGATTGAGCAGGAGGCCATAAGCTGGGGAGTGGGTGTGGTTGAAGAGCAGGAAATCGATGAGATCAATATCCTCAACGCCTCCTTTCTGGCCATGCACCGGGCCCTTGACAAGCTCCGGGAATCCCCGGAACATCTGCTGATCGATGGGAATCGCTTCAAAGCGTACGGAGATATTTCCCATTCCTGTATAGTGAAGGGGGACGGAATCTATGCTTCCATTGCGGCAGCCTCCATATTGGCAAAAACTCACCGTGATGACTACATGGAAGGACTGCATCTGAAATACCCCTCCTATGGATGGGATCGAAACATGGGTTATCCAACCAGGGCTCACCGGAAAGCCATACTGGAGCATGGTCTCACTCCCTACCACCGGCGCTCCTTTAAATTGCTGGATGATCAGATGCAGATAGACTTTTATTAAACATAAGATGTTGGCTACAAAACAGCTGTTTTCATGGTGGTTTCAGGAAGAATTTTACAATATTTGCAATTCATTTTCCCGGAATCGTTTTATCAAAACACATAAATTAAAATAAGATGAAGAAGTTTTTTCTTTTAATGATTGCACTGGTATTTTCCTTCCAGGCAAGAGTACATGCGGATGAGGGCATGTGGCTGTTGAGCCTGATCAAGCAGGTGAATATGAATGAGATGACCGAAATGGGACTTCAATTAACAGCCGAGCAAATATACAGCATCAACCAGGCCAGCCTGAAAGATGCAGTCGGAGCTCTGGATCGTGGATCCTGTACGGCCGAGCTCGTTTCGCCGGACGGACTGTTATTGACCAACCACCACTGTGGATATGGGGAGATTCAGAATCACAGCTCCCTGGAGCATGATTATCTGAAAGATGGATTCTGGGCTATGACCAGGGAAGAAGAGCTGCCCAATGAAGGTAAGACCATCACTTTCCTGGTAAGGATGGAAGAAGTGACAGACAGGATTGTTCCCGAAATGAATGAAGAGATGGCAATGCAGGAACGCGCTTCGAAAGTTCGCACTGTATCACAAACCATTATTGCAGAAGCTACCGAAGGTAATGAGTACGAAGCAGTTGTCAGGAGTATGTTCAACGGCAACAGATACTTTATATTTGTAACCGAAACATTCAGGGATGTTCGATTAGTAGGTGCGCCACCCGAGTCCATAGGAAAATTTGGACATGATACGGATAACTGGATGTGGCCCCGCCATACCGGCGACTTTTCTATGTTCAGAGTCTACACCGGGCCTGATGGTAAGCCAGCTGATTACAGCCCCGAAAACATTCCACTTAAGTCAAAGCACTACCTGCCAATCTCTTTGAAAGGCTATGAGAAAGGAGACTTCACAATGGTTATGGGCTTCCCCGGAAGTACCTCAAGATATATGACCTCCTGGGAAATACAGGAATCACTGGAGATAGATCACCCCATTCGTATTCAGGTAAGGGGAATTAAACTTGACCTGATGATGGAAGATATGCTTGCAGATGAAAAGGTGAGAATCCAGTATGCATCCAAACACTCCCGTTCATCCAATTATTGGAAAAACTCCATTGGGATGAGCAAGGGATTGAAGAAGCTGAAGGTTACTGAGAAGAAGCAGCAAATTGAAGCTGATTTCACGCAGTGGGTAAATCAGAATGAGGAGCGTCAGGCACTTTATGGAAATGCCCTGACTGATATTCAGATCGCTGTTGAGGGCAGGAAAGAGCTGATGATTGCTTTCAGCTATTTGGTTGAGGCCTATTACCAGGGAATAGAAACTGTGGCTTTTGGGCGCAATCTGAGGGAACTGGAGATGGCTCTTACCGATCCGGAGCCAGACCAGGAGAAGATTGAAGCCATCACCACGGCTCTGAAAGAGCGAGCTGAAGGATTTTACAAAGACTACAATGCGCCTACTGATAAAAAGGTAATGACTGCTATGGTTGACTTGTTGATGGACGAATTGAGTGATGAGCATTTGCCATCCTCCATCTTAGAGGCAAAAACCAAATTTAAAGGCGATGCCACCAAGTATGTGAACAACTACTTTAAAAAGTCTTTTTTGACCGATCAGACCCGGTACAACTATTTTATGGATAATCCCTCCTTAAAAGCATTAAAGAAAGATCCCGGATACCAGGCAGTCCTGGCTTTCCAGAAGCTTTTCGAGGTGCGGGGACAGATGGCCCAGTTTGATGAAGGTTATAGCAGGGGTGCCAGGCTGTTCCTGAAAGGACTGGTTAAGATGTATCCTGGGAAAGATTTCTATTCCGATGCCAATTCTACCATGCGAATGAATTATGGACTGGTGGGCGACTATTATCCCAGGGATGCTGTTCTATACACGCATTATACCACTCTGGAAGGGGTGATGGAAAAAGAGGATCCCAGTAACTTCGAATTTGTAGTGTCGGAGCGGCTCAAAGAGTTCTATGAGTCCAAAGATTATGGCCGCTATGGGGTCGATGGTACCCTGAATGTCTGTTTTACCTCCAATAACGATATCACCGGGGGGAATTCTGGAAGTCCTGTAATGAATGGGAATGGTGAACTGATTGGAATCGCCTTCGATGGCAACTGGGAAGCCATGAGTGGGGATGTGGCTTTTGAGACCGAACTCCAGAAATGCATCAATGTGGACATCAGGTATGTTCTCTTTGTGATAGATAAATATGCCGGGGCCGGACACCTGGTGAATGAGATGACAATTGTAGAGTAATGCAACCATGACCCCGGGAGAGATAGTCATTTATACAGATGGAGCTGCCCGGGGTAATCCCGGTCCAGGCGGACTGGGCGTGGTGATGATATATGGATCACATCGCAGGGAGCTTTCGGAAGGTTTTAGGTTGACCACCAATAACCGGATGGAATTGCTTGCTGTGATCAGGGGTCTGGAGGCCCTGAAACGTAAGGATCTGAGTGTGAAAATCTATACCGATTCTCGCTATGTTGCTGATGCAGTGAATAAAGGATGGGTTTTCTCCTGGGAGACCAAACGTTTTAAGAAGAAGAAAAATGTGGATCTCTGGCAGCGTTTCCTGGAGTTGTACCGGGAATACAAGGTGCAGTTTATATGGGTAAAAGGACATGCAAGTATTCCAGAAAATGAAAGATGCGACAGGCTCGCCGTTGAGGCCAGTCATGGCGCATCACTAAAGGTCGATTCCGGGTATGTGGAAAACAAGGACGAAACTATAATATAGTTTTTCTTAAATTTCAATGCCAAACCGGATTAGTCATGTTGCGTAAGTCTATCCTGACATACCAGGGACCACTTTCTTTCAGTACCATAGATTGGTTATTGTCAGAATTTAAAATGGCGGCCCAGGATCATGATCTCTCCTTCAAGACATACAAGAAGATGATTTCCGTGATGATTGAGGCTCTTGAAAACATCTCCAAATACAGTGACCAGTTTAAATGCAATGGGGAGCGCAGTTCAGGATTCTGTCCGTCCCTTCAGATAAGTGTGAACGACTCGGAAATTGAGATGAAGACAACCAACCCGGTGAAGAAGAAAGATGTGAGTCCCCTGAGAAACAGGATTGATAAAGTGAACAGCCAGGATAGTGTTGCCCTGAAGGAGCTTTATAGGTCCATCATCACCAACGGCGAATTTTCATCCAAAGGGGGGGCTGGACTTGGTTTTATCGAAATGGCTAAAACAACCGGAAGTAAACTGGAATATGCCTTTGAGAACCTGACCAAGGAGTACTCCCTCTATACCTTTCGGGTCTCCATGAGCATATAGGCCTACTGTTCTATTCCGTGCACTGCAGTCCATTTTCGTACACCTTTCTTCCATTGACTCCTTGTAGTTCTTGTGATAACTATTTTATCTTAAGAGCACTAAACATTGTGGCACGAAAACTGTTTTTATCCTGACAAGAGCTGTGATATGTGGAGGAATTTCTTTACAGTTGCCTTAAGAAATATCAGTAAGAACAAGATCTTTACTCTGATTAATGTTTCAGGGTTAGCCATTGGATTGGCCAGTTCGATCCTGATCCTGCTGTTTATTATCAAGGAGGTTAGTTTTGACCGTTTTCATGAGCATAAGGATAGGATACATAGACTTTACATCAATGGAGTAATAGGTGAACAGCCTTTCCAGGTACCCCTGACATCCATGGTAATGGCCCCTACTTTCACGGCAGAGATCCCTGAAATTGAAGAGTATGTCCGCTTTGATGTCTATAACCAGAACCTAATCTGGTATGAGGGAGAGCAGCAGGTTGAAGACCACTTACTTTTTGCCGACCCGGCCATTTTTGATGTATTCAGTATCAAGCTGCTTAAAGGCGATCCACATACGGCACTTTCAAAGCCCAATTCCATTCTGATTACCGAGGAAAAGGCCCGACTTTATTTTGGGAATAAAGATCCACTGGGTCTTGCCCTCCATGTGAATAGCGATAGTGGTTTTTACTATGTGACTGGAGTCATTGAAGCTCTGCCGGAGAATTCCCATTTTTTTGCTGATTTTATTGCCTCCGTTTCTACCCTGAACTGGGAGAGCCAGCCGACCTGGTTTCAGAATTCCATCTACAGCTACGTACTTCTGAAACCTGGCGCTGATCCTAAGAGGGTGGAGCAGAAAATGGCGGAGGTAATGACCCGGCACATCAAGGGGGAACTCAGATCCATACTGGGGGTGGGGCCCGAAGAGTGGGCTGAAGGGGGGAACCGGTACGGAATATACCTGCAACCTCTGCTTGATATTCATCTCCAGCCCGATATCGAAGTGGGAATTGATTCTTGCTTTAGACCGGTGCACGGCAGGCTCTATATCCATATTTTCGCCATGGTAGCTGTTTTTATCCTGGTGATTGCCTCCATTAATTTTATGAACCTCTCTACAGCAAGATCCGCCACAAGGGCCAGGGAGATCGGCCTTCGAAAAGCTGCGGGCTCCCACAGATCAATGCTTATTCGACAGTTTCTTACCGAATCAGTCACATTGAGCTTGATGGCTCTTGCCATTGCGCTGATCCTGGTGGAGCTATCATTGCCATGGTTCAATCGTACCATGGATCTGAATTTGCGTATGGAACAGGTTCAATACAGCTATCTTTTACCTATTGTGCTCTTGCTGGCACTTCTGGTGGGACTCATCAGTGGTATTTATCCAGCCCTGTTTCTTTCCAGGTTCAACCCTGTTGACGGGATCCGGGGAGGCTTCCTGGGAAACAAAAGAGCCGGATTTTTCAGATCAACGATGGTGGTTGCCCAGTTCACCATCTCTGTGGCCATAATTGTGGGAACCCTGATTGTTTCAAATCAGCTGCATTTTCTGCTGAATAAAGAGCTTGGATACGATAAGGAGCAGCTGGTGGTTCTAAGGAGGACCTATCCTCTGGATAACAGCATACAAACATTCTGTCGCGAAATTGAAAAGATTCCCGGGGTGGTCTCAGCAAGCAACTCTACTACCTATCTGGGATACAACAATAATACGGAGACCTATCAAATCAATGGAAGGGAAGCCGCTAAAAACTATCTGTTTGCCACCAACTATGTGGATGAGGAGTTTATGCGTACCTACAATTTTCAACTTGTCAATGAAGAGAGCAGGTTTTTTGAGCCATCCTACTCCACCAATGAATCAGCTATTCTGATAAATAAGGCGGCGGTATCTGAATTTGGGATCACCGATCCCTTTAACACCATCATCCTGGAGCCCTCCCTGGAAGGGGATACCAACCAGCTGAGAATAATCGGTGTGATCGAGGATTTTCATCATAGTTCCCTGCGGGATCCAATCGGACCGTATATGATCAGGTACAAACAGGAGCATATGGATTGGTCCGGTGTTATTTCTGTACGGCTGGGTGTGGCGGGGAAAGGGATTCCCATAACCTTGAGTAAGATCAAGGGTATCTGGCGGAAAATGACCGATGATGCCCCGTTTCAGTTCTTTTTTTTAAGCGATGAGCTTGACAGCTATTATAAGGAAGAACGGCGCACCGGTCGTCTATCCCTGCTCTTTGCTATTCTATCCACATTCATTGCCTGTCTGGGCCTCTTCGGACTGACCCTGCACAGCACCCACCGAAGGATCAGGGAGATTGGAATCAGAAAGGCCATGGGGGCCACCATTGGACATGTGATCGTGGTGGTTTCCAAAGATGTGGTGCTATTGATGGGAATCTCTGTTCTGATGGCCTGGATTGCTGCCTACCTGTTTATGCAGAACTGGCTGCACGGATTCCCCTTCAACATTGGATTCAAGCCCTGGATCTATTTGGTATCGGCTTTTTCAGCCATATTTATTGCCATCTTATCTGTGACTCTGATTGCCTATCGTGCTGCCAGGAGAAATCCTGCCAGGACATTGCATTACGAGTAGGCTTAAAGAGATCAGAAGGCCCCCTGTTGGCGAATACGTTCCAGGTCTTCCGGAGTATCCACCCCTATGGAAGGAAGATTGGTAACAGCGGTACGGATCGTGATCCCATGTTCCATCCAGCGCAGCTGTTCCAGCGACTCAGCTACTTCCAGGGCTGATGGAGAGAGTTGCACCATCTGTTCCAGGATTTCCCGCTGGAAGGCATAGAGCCCGATATGGGTATAGTAGGGGATGTATCCTGAATCCCCTTCGTTTTTGTTCGGTCTGACATAAGGGATGGGGGCTCTGGAAAAGTATAGTGCCCGGAAGGATTGGTCCACTACTACTTTGACTACATTGGGATTATTCAGTTCTTCCTTATTTGTCAGCTGTCTGATCAACGTGGCGATGCCGGTTCCGGGAGTCTGAAAACAGGAGATCAGAGTCTGCAGCTGTTCCACCTGAATTAAGGGTTCATCTCCCTGTATATTAACCACATGAGAGAAATGCATGCCAATTTCTTGCTCATATAACTCAGCTGCTTCCGCACAACGTTCAGTTCCGCTGCTGTGCTCAGGGGAGGTCATCAAGACCTTCCCCCCGAATTTCTGCACTGCCTGCCGGATTCGCTCATCGTCGGTGGCTACCAGCAGGTGTTCAAACAGGGAGGATGCTCGCTCATATACCCATTGTATCATGGGCTTGTCTCCCAGTATGGCGAGTGGTTTGCCAGGAAAACGGGTAGAAGCATATCTGGCAGGAATAATGCCCAGGAATTCAGTCACTTTTTTATTTCAAAAATAGGAAACTATGGGGATAAACCTTTTTGAATCCGGCTAAAATTGTAATTTTGTCATACTTTCAGGTTATTTTGTCAGAAAGCAGCATGGATATTCAACAGATAAAACAACGGTTTGCGATTATAGGGACTTTTCCGGGGCTGGATAGAGCCATTGATATTGCCCGCCAGGTGGCCCCCACCGATCTGAGTGTACTGATATCAGGAGAGAGTGGAACCGGCAAGGAAGCTTTCCCCCAGATCATTCACTCCCTTGGAGGCAGAAAACATGGTCCATACATTGCAGTGAATTGCGGCGCAATTCCGGATGGTACCATCGATTCGGAACTATTTGGGCACGAAAAAGGAGCATTCACAGGGGCTCACGATACCAGGAAGGGCTATTTCGAGGTCTCGAACGGAGGAACGATCTTTCTTGATGAGGTGGCCGAATTACCACTTGCAACCCAGGTACGTCTCCTAAGGGTGCTAGAGACCGGGGAGTTTATCCGGGTAGGCTCGTCCAAAGTAATGAAGACAGATGTGAGGGTGGTGGCAGCCACAAACCTGGATGTGATGCAAGCCATAAGGAAGGGAAAATTCAGGGAAGATCTTTTCTATCGTCTGAACACAGTGCCTATCCAGATGCCTTCGTTGAAGGAACGTGGGAATGATATCCTGTTGCTTTTCAGAAAATTTGCCGCAGATTTTTCAGAGCGCTACCGCATGCCTGCCATTCGCCTGGATGAGGAGTCCAGGCAGGTATTGTTGAATTACGAATGGCCGGGCAACGTACGCCAGTTGAAAAATGTAACGGAACAACTCTCTATCATAGAGCAGGACAGGGAAGTTTCGGCTGCAGTGTTGATGCACTACCTGCCGGACTATCATAAAACCCGTCTGCCGGCCTTGATACAAAAGGAGTCGGTGACAGAGGAAGCTTTCAATTCTGAAAGGGAAATTCTCTACAAAGTACTCTTCGACATGAAGAGCGATATGAACGATTTGAAAAAGCTGGTGGCTCAAATTATGGAAAAGGGATCCGTAAGCACCGACATTGAACAGGAAAATGAAGGGATCATTAAAAAACTATATGCCACGGCGGATGACCTGCCGGCCGATGCTGAAAAACTGATCACACAGCAAGAAGCGGTCAGGAAAGAGCGGGATGAGGAGCATATATTGGATACCGAGGAGATTGTGGAGGAGTCGCTTTCCCTGGAAGAAAAGGAGATAGAATTAATTATCAAGGCACTGGATAAGCATAATGGTAAACGCAAGTATGCGGCTCTGGACCTGGGCATCTCTGAAAGGACCCTGTACAGAAAAATAAAGGAGTATAATATTGAATAGGTGATGAGGAAGACCGTATTATATATCAGGCTGGCTGCTGTCTCGTATGCCCTTTTGGTAGCACTGACAGGATGTAGCGTCAACTATTCGTTCAGCGGGGTGAATATCTCCGAGGATGTAGAGACCTACTCAGTTGATTATTTTCAGAACCGGGCCCCCCTG
>Ga0209345_10002162_pt1 | contig 22170 bp, 18 predicted proteins | sample Cruoilmetagenom7_FD_187294 | JGI IMG/M metagenome (GOLD analysis project Ga0209345, IMG submission 187294) | Oil polluted marine microbial communities from Coal Oil Point, Santa Barbara, California, USA - Sample 7 (SPAdes) (version 2) | ecosystem: Environmental > Aquatic > Marine > Oil seeps ... | reverse complement strand
GTAATGACGACAATGAAGCCCGCGCCGGCCGACAGCCGTACCTCGCGGATGGGCACGGTATGGTCGGTCGGCGCCCCGCGCAGGTTCGGATCGGTCGAGAAGGAATACTGCGTCTTGGCCATGCAGATCGGCAGCTTGCCATAGCCCTGCGCTTCCCATTGCCTGAGCTGCTCGCGCACCGACTTTTCGGCAATCACCTCGCCCGCATGATAGATCGACTTGGCAATCGTCTCGATCTTGTCGAACAGCGGCATATCGTCGGCATAAAGCGGTGCGAACTGCGCCTGGCCGGATTCGGCAAGCTCGACCACCTTGTTGGCAAGATCCTCGATACCGGCCGATCCCTTTGCCCAGTGCTTGCACAGGATCGCTTCGGCTCCGAGCGTTGCCACATAATCCTTCACCGCCTGCACCTCGGCGTCCGTATCGGTGACAAAATGGTTGATCGCCACCACCACCGGCACGCCGAACTTTTTCACGTTCTGGACATGGCGGCCAAGGTTGGCGCAGCCGTTCTCGACAGCTGCGACATTCTCCGATCCGAGGTCATCCTTCTTCACGCCACCATTCATCTTCATGGCGCGCACGGTGGCAACGATCACGGCTGCGTCAGGCTTGAGGCCAGCCTTGCGGCATTTGATGTCGAAGAATTTCTCCGCTCCCAGATCCGCCCCGAACCCGGCTTCGGTGACGACGTAATCAGCCAGTTTCAGCGCCGTGGTGGTCGCCACCACCGAGTTGCAGCCATGGGCGATGTTGGCGAATGGCCCGCCGTGGACAAAGGCCGGATTGTTTTCCAGCGTCTGCACCAGGTTGGGCTGCATCGCGTCCTTGAGCAGCACCGTCATCGCGCCGTCGGCCTTGATGTCGCGGCAATAGATCGGTGTCTTGTCGCGGCGATAGGCCACGACAATCGACCCGAGCCGCTCTTGCAGGTCCTTGAGATCCTTGGCCAGGCACAGGATCGCCATGACTTCCGAGGCCACCGTGATATCGAACCCGGTCTGACGCGGGAAACCATTGGCGACACCGCCAAGGTTGACCACGATGTCACGCAGCGCCCGGTCGTTCATGTCCATCACCCGGCGCCAGACAACCCGGCGCGCGTCGATTTCCAGCTCGTTGCCCCAGTAGATGTGGTTGTCGATCATCGCCGAGAGCAGATTGTGGGCGCTGGTGATGGCGTGGAAATCGCCGGTGAAATGCAGGTTCATTTCCTCCATCGGCACCACTTGCGCCATGCCGCCGCCGGCAGCGCCGCCCTTCATGCCGAAATTCGGCCCCAGCGAGGCTTCGCGGATGCAGATCATGGCCTTCTTGCCGATGCGGTTGAGCCCGTCGCCCAGCCCCACCGTGGTGGTGGTCTTGCCTTCGCCCGCCGGTGTCGGGTTGATCGCGGTGACCAGGATCAGCTTGCCGTCTTTCTTGTGTTTCTGCCGGGCAATGAAATCGGCCGACACCTTGGCCTTGTCGTGGCCGTAGGGAACCAGATCCTCAAGCGGTATGCCAAGCTTTTCGCCGATCTGCTGGATCGGTTTCTTGTTCGCCGCACGGGCAATCTCGATATCGGATTTGTACTCAGCCATGGTGTCGTTTCCCTCTTCCCGACAGGGCCGCATCTCCCGTGCGGCCTTTGCCGTTGAATAGAAACCGAAAGCACGGCCAATGCTTGCATGAAACGGGACGCCGAATGCGCCAATTGCGACACCGTACCGAATGGCATCTGCTGATGCCGCCGGGTTGTCAGACCGCGGGCGCCAATCCAGATGCACCATCATCGCATGGAGTTCGTGACCACCAATGGCTTTGGTTGAGCCCCTGCCGGGAAATGCATCCTGATGACCGGAAGCATGGCATCAACCGCCGCCTGCCCGCTTCAACCCGATGCCCGCTAGCGCCCAATGCAATTTTCCGGCCGCCTTCGGCCCTTGCAAATCCGGTATCCGGCGAGCCCCTCGATCTCGCTGATCTCGGTCACCACGCCGAAGCTCTTCAACTCCTCCATGCTCAGATATCTGATATCTTCCGGCGGAGTGGACACCATGAAATCGACCAGCTCGGGATTCACATCCATGCTGAGAAGATAATCCGTCAATTCCCGGCGCATTGAATTTGACAGCTCTGCAGATTTCACTGTTTCAACAAGTTCGCGCTCCACAAACTTCTTTTCCGTAACGACTTTTCCATCACTCAGGGTTTTGCTGAAGATCTTGTACCTGTCCCTGTATTTGTGCCGGGTCGTGACAATCTGATGCACGCCGATGCGGGAAAACGGGCCGCCAATCCGGCGCACACCGCTGGCCAGCAACAAGGGGCAGGCCGAATTGCAGACGCCGAAGGTCAAGTTGGCATAGCCGTAATAGGTGCCGTCCTTGAAGTCAGGCCTGCAATCCGCATCCCACGGTTTGCAGCGCAAATAGTCCGTCCGCGCAATTTCGACCGTCATTCCGCGTTCACGGATCAGCCGTCCCATCGCCATCGCGATATCGACCCTGCCGCCAAAGGAATTGATCAGCAACGGAAGCTTCCGGTCTCCGGCCTTCTCGAGAATGGCCTTGAATGCCTTTGCGGTCTTGTCGGCAATATATCCGTCAGCCGCGATCCACTCCGGACAGTCCGGCTCGCAGACCGGATTGTTCGTACGGACAATGGAAAATGTCATGTCCCGGGACGGCTTTTTCTCTGCCGCTCCGGCTGAAAAGGCCGGTAAAAGCAAGGCGATCCCGAAACCGGCCACGGTGATGGCAATGGCGATGGCGATGGCGCGAGCGGAGTTCGCGAGGGATTGTGAAACCACGGAAAAAACAGCGATCACCCTTGCCGCCATACCCACTGCTTCCGATGCCAAAACGTGATTGTCTGGCGCAGGATTCGGCTCATGCAGGCAGGCTATCAATCAGGGGCATTCGTTACAAGCAGCCTGACACAGCCCCTGACAATACCGGATGGCCCAAGGGCCACCCTCACCCGTCCCCCATCGCAATCAGCCCGGCATTGCCGCCCGCAGCCGCGGTGTTGACCGAGACGGCCTGCTCGACCGCAAACCGCATCAGGTAGTGCGGACCGCCGGCCTTGAAGCCGGTGCCCGACAGGCCCGAGCCGCCGAACGGCTGGGTGCCGACCACGGCACCGATCATGTTGCGGTTGATGTAGACATTGCCGGTATCAAGCCGGTCGATCACCTTGCGCACTGTGGCTTCGATGCGCGAATGCACGCCCAGGGTCAGGCCGAAGCCCGTGGCATCGATGGCGTCGAGAACCGCATCGAGCTTCTTCGCCTTGTAGCGCACCACATGCAGCACCGGCCCAAAGATTTCGCGATCAAGCGCACCGGCATCCTTCAGCTCGACAATATGCGGAGCAAAGAACAGCCCCTGATCCGGAACATCGCCCGCATAGACGAGCTTCTGGGTCCTGGAGATGGTCGCGATATGCGCTGCCAGCATCTCGCGCTGCGCTTCATCGATCACCGGACCGACATCCGTCGACGGTTTTGACGGATTGCCCAGTTTCAGCTCACGCGCGGCCCCCTCGATCATCTCGAGCATCTGGTCGGCGACATCCTCCTGCACGAACAGCAGCCGGAGCGCGGAGCAGCGTTGCCCGGCCGAGCGGAACGCCGACATCACCACATCGTCGGCCACCTGTTCGGCAAGCGCCGTGGCGTCGACGATCATGGCGTTGAGCCCGCCGGTTTCGGCGATGAACGGCACGATCGGCCCGTCCTTGGCCGCCAGTGTCCGGTTGATGGCGCGCGCGGTTTCCGTTGATCCCGTAAAGGCCACACCACCGATCTTCGGATGAGAGGTCAGCGCGGCACCCACATCACCCTCGCCCGGCAGGCACAGCAGCGCATCTTTCGGCACGCCGGCCTCGTGCAAAAGCCGGATCGCTTCATGCGCGACCAGCGGCGTCTGCTCGGCAGGCTTGGCGATCACCGCGTTGCCCGCGGCAAGGCCGGCCGACACCTGGCCCAGGAAAATGGCCAGCGGAAAATTCCACGGCGAAATGCAGACGAACACGCCGCGGCTGCGCCAGCCAAGCCGGTTTTCCTCACCGGTCGGTCCGGGCATTGGTTTCATTTCCGAGAACATCTCGCGCGAACGCGCCGCGTAGTAGCGCAGGAAGTCCACGGCCTCGCGGATCTCGGCAATCCCGTCGTCCAGGGTCTTGCCCGCTTCCGCCGACAGCAGCGCCATGAAACGGTCGCGGCGCTCCTCGATCAGGTCCGCCGCCCGGTCAAGCGCCGCCGCGCGGATACCGGGATCGGTCCGCGACCAGCTCTTGAACCCCTGCATGGCGGCAGACACGGCCTTGTCGACGTCCTTGGGATCGGTAAACCGCACCGTGCCGACGACATTGGAAAGATCGGAAGGCGATCTGATTTCCCGAGCCGGCCCGCCCGCGGCAAGCCCCGGTGCCAGAGGGCCAGCCTCGACCATTTCCGTCGAGCGCGCCATGCCTTCCACCAGCGAAGCCAGTTGAAACCGGTCGCCGAATTCCACGCCGCGGGAATTGGGTCGGTCCGGGTAGATCGCCAATGGCAGCGGAATCTGGCTGTTGCGGGCCGATTGCCCCCGGGCAAGCCCCAGCTTTGCGTCAGGCCGTTCAAGCAGCGAAGCCACCGGAATGGTCTTGTCTCCCGCCACCGCCACAAACGACGAGTTGGCACCGTTCTCCAGAAGCCGGCGCACCAGATAGGCCAGCAGATCGCGGTAACCGCCAACCGGGGCATAGATCCGGCAGGGAACGCGGTCATTGCTCTTTGCCAGACTGTCGTAAACGACCTCGCCCATGCCGTGCAGGCGCTGGAACTCGAAGCCGCTGCGATCTTCCGCCATCTCGACAATGGTCGCCACGGTCAGCGCATTGTGGGTGGCAAATTGCGGATAGATGACATCGCGCAACTCAAGCAACTGCCGTGAGCAGGCGAGATAGGACAGGTCTGTCGCAGCCTTGCGGGTGTAGACAGCATAGCCTTCCAGTCCGCGCTCCTGCGCCCGCTTGATTTCGGTGTCCCAGTAGGCGCCCTTGACCAGCCGCACCATCATCCGGCGATCATGCTTGCGGCACAGCCCGGCAATGTGGTCGATGACCTGGGGCGCGCGCTTCTGGTAGGCCTGAATGGCAAGGCCGAAGCCATCCCAGCCTGCAAGCGACGGATCGGCGAAAGCCCGGTCAATCACATCAAGCGACAATTCCAGCCGGTCGACCTCTTCGGCATCGACGGTGAAATTGAGATCATGTGCCTTGGCCATTTGCGCGAGCTTGACCAGGTCCGGCACCAGCTCCTCAAGCACCTGTTCGCGGTGGGTGGGGATATACCGCGGATGCAGCGCCGAAAGCTTGACCGAAATGCCGGGACGGTCCGGCAGCTTGCGCCCGGCCGACACCTTGTTGGCAGACTTCCCGATGGCCGCGATGGCATCCGCATAGGACTTGAAATAGCGCTTTGCATCGGCGCGGGTGCGGGCGCCTTCGCCCAGCATGTCATAGGAATGGCGATAGCCACGCGCCTCGTTCTTGGCGGCGCGGCCAAGCGCGTCCTCGATGGTTTCGCCGAGCACGAAATGATGGCCGAGAAACCGCATCGCCTGCCGTGTTGCGGTTCTCACCGTCGGCATGCCCATCCGCTTGACCAGCCCGCGCATTACGCCTTCCGGCGTTTCGCCCGGCTTGATCACCCGCGCCGACATACCAAGCGCCCAGGCCGAAGCCGAGACAAACCAGGTATCGCCATGCGTCTCGTGATCGCTCCAGCCGCCTTCCTTGAGCTTGTCTTCGATCAGGCGGTCCTGGGTCAGCGCATCAGGCACCCTGAGCAGCGCCTCTGCCAGCACCATCAATGCCAGGCCTTCCCGCGTCGACAGTCCATATTCACGCAGGAAATCCTCGACCCCGCCCATCTGCCCGGAATCGGAACGGATCGCCTGGATGAGCTTGGTAGCACGCACATCGATTGCCCGCTCCTGGGCACTGGTGAACGCGAGCCGTTCGCTGAAATCCCGGATCAGACGGTCATCGTCCGGCGCATGTGAGGCATGAAAGGCAGTCAGAACTGGTGCGGTTGTAGCGGCCATGAAAAATCCCCCGTGAATGCTGCAGCATAGCTCTTGATGCGTAGAGATTCTCGCTATATTTTGACTGCCGAATTAGACAATTCTCTAGCAAAATAAGAAATATGGGGGAAAATATGAAGGAAATTGACCGCATCGATCGAAAGATCCTTCGCGCCGTCCAGGACAATGGCCGTTTGACCAATCTCGAACTGGCCGACAAGATCAGCCTGTCCCCCACAGCAACCGCTGAACGCCTCAAACGCCTCAACCGTGACGGCTACATCCAGGGCTACACCGCCAAGCTGTCTCCCGAGAAGCTCGACCGGGGAATGCTCGTCTTTGTCGAGGTCAAGCTCGATCGGACCACACCGGATGTATTTGACGCATTTTCCCAGGCCGTTCGCAAGTCGGATGACGTGATGGAATGCCACATGGTTGCCGGTGGCTTTGATTATCTCGTCAAGGCCCGCGTCAAGGGCATGGAAGCTTACCGTGCCTTTCTGTCAGACATCATCCTGTCCTTGCCCGGAGTCCGAGAAACCCACACATATCCGGTCATGGAAGAAGTGAAAAATACTGGGAAACTGCCGGTTTAACTGATTGATTACTTCGTAAGACATCGTATTATCCGAATGGCTGCATCCACATTACACATGCCGCCAAGGACCGGAAATCTCGGCAAAAAGGAGCACCGCATCACCGATGGCTCGAAACAGATTCCCGCGAAGGGGCGCCGCTGATGTCAGATCAGAGCGGCCTGTTTTGTGCGCTTCAGGCGATACGGACGGAATTCGATCTGGTCGATTTTTTGCGGAAGCTTTCCAGGCATTTCGATTTCTCCGGCTTCCTTCTCTTCAGCATTCCGGCGCAGACCGATGACAGGCTGCAGCCAAGGGTCGAGTTGTCGGATTTGCCTGCCGGCATGATCGAACGCTACGACGAACTTGGCCTGTTGAAGAATTCTCAACTCTTTGAAACGTTGCGCCGCTCGACCGTCCCGATCACGATGGAGACCCTTGCCTGGCACGACACGCGCCCGTCCGAAGAGGAGCAGGCAGCCATCCGTTTCTTTACAAGTTACAACATGACGACGGCGGCGTTTTTCCCCGTCCATGGGTCCGGAGGCGGTCGTGCCGTGTTCGGATTCCTCGGCGACCGCGATCAGCTGACCCATGCCGAAACCGGCGAGATGGGCGTCCTCACCGCACATGCATACAGTGTCTATTCCAACCTGAAGAACGCGTCCCGGGACGATGGCTGCGGACTGACGCCGCGCGAAATCGAAGCCGTGCACTGGGTGGCAAACGGCAAGACATCCAGCGAGATCGCATCAATCCTTTCGCTGTCCGAGCACACCGTCAACACCTATATCAACAATGCGGTTCGCAAGCTCGATTGCGTCAACAGGACACAGCTTGTCGCCAAGGCGCTCCGGCTGCACCTGATCTGCTAGAACACGCCTGAACGATTTGCGCCGCGGCCGGCCAGAACGGAGACAGTCCGTCTGGCCGTTGCCATGTCAGCGGTCGAGAGTTCCGCGGATTTCCACCAGGTTCGACCGGAACCGGAGGACATAAAATCCCATGGTTGCCAGATGGGTCGGCATGATCCAACCGCTCTCATTGCCATTGGAAATGATCAAGGGCTGGATCTTCAGCGCTGCGGACAATTGCGCGTCCATGTCATCCCAAAGCTGAGCCAGGTTGCGCTGGGCGATCACATCGCGGAAGTCCTCGCGGGTGGCCTTCAGGATGCCGTAATAGCCGTAGAGCTGGCCATAGGAAAACCAGAAGCGGTCATCCGCACGGGTGTCGAACCAGCCGCCATTGTAGTTTTCCGAGCGGTCCCGGAGGATGGCCGAGGTCGACCCGACGTCCGAAGCAATCCGGTCGAGAAACTGGACCAGGTTGTCGGTGCGCGCGTCATAAATTGCCTCACACCTGCCGAGACGGTCATTGAACGACTGCAGATCATCGATCGCCGTGCGATAGAAGGACGGCGTTGGCGTTTTCGGCAGGAACGGCCAGCTCAGATACCAGGTGTACTCATCAAACTGCATGGCGCCACGCGCATCCTGCAGGTCGCCGTCAACCTGGCTGGTGCCGCGCACGCGGCCAAGCGTGTCGACAAACTCGACCGTCGTGCGGCGGATCGCCTGGTTCACGCCCCGCTGGAACGCCGCCTTGTTGTCAAAGAACGGCGTATGGCTCCAGTCCACGCCGAACAGGCCGGCCTTGTAGAGCAGCATCGAGGAGATCCAGGCATTCTCGTTGACGTTGAAATCGATCAGGTCTGCCGTCATCGCCACCATCGCCGAGGGTGCGCAGGTGCCATCGGCACCCTTGGTTCCAGGCGTCGAGGCGATGGTTTCATACTTGCTCGGATAATCGGGATTAAAACCGGTCCAGACCTGGGTCTGCCAGAAAAAATATCCATACAGCCCGACAAAGACGAACACGATACCGCCGACGATGACCTTGAGCATGAACCCGCGCTGCCGGTACCAAGCTGCCACGGTCACGAAGGGCCACAGAATGAGCGAAATCAGCATGCCGACACCACGGCCGATGGCGTGGAAGATCCGTTCAAAAAACTCAATCACCGGGTCAAGCATCCTCTTGGTGTCCTTCCAGTCCGAAAAGCCGCGACCTGAGCGCCGCCTTGTTGTTCAGATAGGTTGTTCCGAGCACATCCACAACATGGGTGCGGTAGCTTTCGGAATAACCTTCATAAGCGGTGTAAAAGCCCTGCTTGTCAAAGATGAAGCGGCTGACGAAGTCAAACGGCGCCAAACGCGCCAGCAGCCGGTTGACCAGCCACTGATCCGGATGCGCCGGCGCCGCCCGGCACAGCATGAGCCGCCGGTCGGTTCTGACTTCGCGCATCTTCACCTGTCCGGTGGACGCCACCTCGCGGATAGCTTCCTGCAGGAACGGATAGATCCCCTCCTCGGCGATCAGCGCGGAACTCCTGTGCATCCAGGTCTGCAGCCAGATCCGGTCGGTTCCGGCAAGATCGACAGCCGGGTCGGCCCGGCGGATGAGGTCGTACACCGCCATTTCCGCCCTGTGGGCGAAGAAACCCGACGGTTCGACCCAGGAAGCACGCGGCAATTGCAGCCTTTCGGATTTCGACAGATACTCGAAAACCCGCGCATGGTCGGCAATATCGATATAGCTGACTTCCCACGGACGCGACCGTCTGAACCCCGGCGCATGGCTGTCACAGATCACCGTGGTGGTCCGGCCATCGCGGAAGATGAACACACCACCGAAATGATTGGCCCAGTAAGACGTGTGGGGAAACACGAGCTTGTCCGGCACAAGTGCGTTCTGGCGGATGTCTCCGGTTTCCCGTGCCAACTCGACCATCCGGTTGAGCATGGCGTCATCCCGCCAGCCGTCTCTGGATGACTTGAGCCGGTCGACCAGTGCGCGCAGTTCCGTTGCCTTGCCCAGCATGTTTTCGGCCGACATCACCCGGAACCGGACCTCGTCGATCGACAGCAGGTCCTCGACCCCGGTCACCACGTCAACCGGCTCCTCGATCTCGCCAAACAACGCGTCCTTGATCGTCACCGCATGAACGGCACGGCGATTGCCGTCAAAGAACTCGTGCATCAGCCCGGCGGTGTTGGAAAACTGCGTGTGGACAACCGGCAGGTTCTCCTGCTCCGGCGTGAGCACGACAAACCTGCGATTGACGCCGTTGGGATCGAGATACTGCACGTCACCGAGCTCTTCGGCGATTTCCGGCGAGAAACCGGTCATGTCGATCCGGAACCGGCTCAGCTTTGTCTCCGGCAGCCCGAAAGCCCTGAGTGCCTTGTTGTAGCGCTCGACGAGATGTGGTTCCTCGACGGGAAGCAGCCGACCGTAGATCAGTTCGTTTTCAACCAGCAGCTTCATTGTTGCCAGCGCCCGTCCCGTTTCATCGCTTCGATCTCCCGGATCGCCCGTTCGCGCTGACGTTCGCGCCGGATGATGTCATCAACGGCAGTCGCATCGGAACGGTCGGTGTAGCGGAACTCGGAATCGGCGTAACGGTTGATTTCCTGCAGCACCATCTCGATCGTGAACGGCTTGCGCAGCTCCGAGATCATCGCGATCTTGTCGTCGTAAGCCTTGTGCATGAAGGCTTCGGGTGTCTCGAACCACTCGTCGGGAAGATCGATGTCCATCGCCCGCATCTTGATCGCATCGGTGATGTTCTTGATCGCCCGGCCGGTGAAACGCGGCTCGGCCAGCTTGATCTGGTGGAGGTAGGCACCGATGTCGGCGATGGTTTTGACCTTGCCGTGCTCTTTCTCGAACCGCTCCCAGACAGAAAGCAGCCCCTCTTCCTGCGGCCGGTCATGCCCGTCGTAGGATCGTTCGACGGCCTTCTTGATTTCCTGGCTGGCGAACAAATCGTGCGAGCCGAGCGGGATCGAATGGTTCTTGCCGGCCAGCAGCGCGAAGATGTCGATGTAGTCGTCAAGAGATTGCGGCCCGTCCACCAGCCAGCGCGCCCCGGCCCGCTGCCTCAGCGCATCGTCGACATTCTCGGGATAGTTCGAAAACATGCCGAAGCTGCAATTGCCGCGCACCATGGTGGAAGCGCCGGCGAAACTCTCCATCAGCACGGCAGTGACTTCCTGCTGGCCCGCGGAAGCCCGGTCGTCCGAGCGCTTGGCCGCGACCTGATCGATGTCATCGATGGTGCCGAAGCCGATCGCCCGCGGGTTGAGAACATTGTCGACAAAGGCCTTGCAGTTCTGCCCCGACTTGCCCTGGTAGGACGAGATCTGGTCGACGCCGAAATTCTCGTAGTGGAACGGATAGCCGGCGATCTGACAGTAGTCATTGATCATGCCGGCCAGCATCTGGATCAGGATGGTCTTGCCGGTGCCCGGCGCACCGTCGCCGATGAAGGTGAACAGGAAACCGCCGAGTTCAACGAACGGATTGAGCTGACGGTCGAAATCATAGGCCATGACCATCCGCGCCAGCCGCATCGCCTGGTGCTTGGCGAGATGGTTGCCGATGATCTCGTTGGGCTTCTTGAAGCTCATCACCAGCGGCTTGCGGCGCTGCCCCGGGGCCACATCGAAGCCATCGAGCGTGAAGTTGTCGCTCTCGAGCCGCAGGTGCGATTGCGCGAAATTGCCCAGCGCATCGAACCGGGCCCGGCGGCTGATCAGGCCTTCGATGGCAACCCGCGCCAGGGCACGGGCCCGGGAGGTCATCGCGACTTCGTCCGGCGCACCGGCTATCGCGGCATCCAGTGCCGCGACAATCGATTTCAGCGCATCCTGCGGAGTATCGAACTGGAAATCAGGCTCTTCGGTGTCGTTGGCCGGTTCGCTTTCGCCATCGACGGTCTGCAGGATATAGGCTGCCAGCGTAAACGCCGCCACATAGGCCGAAGCCGACAGCAACCGCTTGAAACGCTCCGCCTCCTCCCCTTGCAAGGGTGCCCCGGCATTGCGTGATTGGAGGCTTTCGAGATCGGTCTGCTGGGCAAACAGCTCGGCCACCGCCAGCGCCACCGCGATCCCCCGGCGGGTGCGAAACAACAGGCTGTGCTGCGGGATCGACAGCATCGGATCATTGGCACGGATGGCCTGAATGGTCTTGCCGAATTCGATCTCGCGGGTCCGCCGCATGCCGCGGGTCGACACGGTTGATACAAACCGCCTGTTGGTGCCCGCCAGCGGTGTCGAAGACCCGCCATCCTGCGCAACCATCACCACGACGCGGGTCACCATCGACTGCGCCACCGATTGATGACGGGCGATATCTTCCTCGGAAATCGTGGTCAGCCCTGCTGTCTGGCTCATGGCCTCATACCTCGCTTATGACCTGGTTGCCCGACACCACATGCACGGTAAAGCCGGAAAAAATGCTCTCGGCTTCACCCGAGGCATAAAGCGCCTGGTAGGCTTCATGCGGAACCAGTGCGTGCTTCTGGTAGGCGCTCACCCCCTGCCGCGTCGCTTCCAGGTCATCAGTTTCGATGTGGTAGACATCCTGCGCCGGCTCCGAGCTCCACAGCCCGCGCTTGGCCGGACGTTCGGCCTTGGAAAACACTTCCTGCATGGTCCATGTCAGAAGCCAGGCGTTCTCGTCCTTGCGCACTTTCGACAGGATGGTCGAGATCCGGTCGCTGTTCTCGGTCACGCCCGCCGAATAGAACGGCCCGAGCACGAAACGCCGCAACTGCTTGGGATGCAGATGCTCGAAATCGGCATCGAGGTTTTGCGCGATCGTCACCGGTGACAGCGAATAGGCCCCGTTCTTTTCCGCCGAGGCATCAAAGGCGCGGGCAAACTCCGGATTGAGCAGCCCGCCAACGGGAAGCGGAATATCGACATCCGGATTGAGCTTGCCATCCTTGGTTACAAGCGTCCTGGCAATCGTCTCACTCGAGTCCTCGATGGTCGCCATGTAGACCATCGGCAGGGTCTGGCTGCCGTCGAACACACCCCAGTGAACCACATAATAGGGCCGCTCGTTTTTCGGATTGACCGAAACCCGGATCGTCTCGGGCAGGATGAACGGCGCGAACACCGCGTCCTTGCCGATTTCTTCCAGATAGAGCCGTTCGGCGATCTGCTCCTGCAGCGCGCCGGGAAATTCCTTGTGACGAAGGATGAAATCAGCCATCTCCGTCTTCAGGGTATCGACGTCGGGGATCGTCGCCAACCGCTCTTCGGCCGTCGCGCGGTCATTCTCCAGCGTCAGCACGTTCTGGAACACCGGGAAACCGCTGTCGGCCCGGCTGATGCGGAAACGCTCGATAAAGCCGACCCGGTTTTCCCATGCCGAGAACGTCGCCTCCAGCCGGTCGACATAGGGGATGATCACCTGGCCGACCAGGCCATGCGCATAGAGCGGCGAATTGTCGTCGGCAAGATAGACCCGCAGGCCCTTCAATGCCGCCCGCATCGATCTGAAATAGGCTCCCGCTGCGCCGGTGTCAGCACGCATGGCCGGCCTCCGGTTTCATCACGGCGCGCTTAGGACTTCACGTAATTGGCTGAATTGTGCTTTTCCAGAACCTCGGAAAAGCGCCGGGCGAACGCATCGTCGGCGAGCTTCTTGCGCCGCTGGATATCCTGCGTCGACAGCATGTTCTTCTCATGCATTTCCAGAAGGTCGCCAATATGCGCCTGCGCGGCGGCGCCAATCCCCGCCATGGTCTCTTCCGCGGCGGTATCGACCCGGCTGCCAAGCGTGTTGATCTTGTGCGCCACATCCTGCTGCGCCGCTGTCTTCAAGGAATCCTCCAGCGCCTTGTAAAGCACGATGCGCTGTTCGGTATCGATGGTCAGCTTGTTGATCAGCGTGTTCTGCGCCGCGATCTGGTTGTTGAGCGAATCGACGAAGGTCTGGAACATCGAGGTGTAGCGTTCCAGCGTCTGGCTTTCCGCCAGCAGCTCCTGCTCCTTGGCCTGCCGCTCGTTGTACTCGGTGGCGAGTTTCGACCGCTCGCTTTCAAGATCCGTGCGGGTTTTCTGATCCGTCGATGCAGCGATCCTGTTTTCGATGTCCATCAGCAGCGGGTTGAGCTCCTCGATCCGCTGCTGCGTGGTCTCGAGATTGGCCATTGTCACCTTACGGCGTTCGATCACCTTAATCAGGCTCGCTTCGGATGTCTTGTAGCGGCTGTCGAGAATGTCCTTCTGGTCCTTCAGGATGCCGGTGATGGTGTCCGATTTTTTCAGAAGCTCCTGCAGATTGCCCGACAGCGACATGTTGCGCACCCGGTCCGAGCGCATCCGCTGCGCCCGCGACTTGGAGAAGATCGCCACGAAACTTTCCAGGCCGGAAAAGCCCTTCATGCTTTCGAATTCGGCACCGAACACATTGGTGGCGTCTTCAAGTCCGATAATCAGGTCGGCGATGTTGGTTTCCATCATCCGCTGCTGGCGCAGGACATCCTGGATGCGGGCATTCTCGATATCGAACTGCGGATCGCCCAGCTCTGCATCGGCTTCAGAAAGCTTCTCCAGCACCACGCCCGACGCCTCGATCTTCGAGCGCATGTCATTGACGACGGAGCGTGTCTTTTCGATTTCTGCATCGAGCGCCTTGATATCGGCCATGTCCAATTCCCCTGTTTTTCCTGCATCACCTGAAAATGACACGCATACAACCCGGTCCAGAAGCGCCGGACACCAAAATCCTACCTAGCACTGGTTCAGTGCTGCGGAAAGCAAACGTAGGTACGAACAAGGCGAAAAAAAAGACCGCTCCCGAAGGAACGGCCTTTGGTCTCGTTGTTGCCGAACCGTTTTACTTGGCTGCGGCAGGATCTTTCAGATAGGCGATGATATCTTCGATATCCTTGTCCTTCTTCAGACCGGCAAAGGCCATCTTGGTGCCCTTCACCACGGCCTTCGGCTTGTGCAGGTACGCGCCCAGCGCCTCGACGGTCCACGTCGGAACCTCGGCTGCATGTTCGGTCATGGCCGGAGAATACTTGTAGTCTTCAACCGAAGCGATTGGACGATCAATGATGTCGACCAGGTGCGGCCCGACCTTGTTCTTCGCTTCAGTCGCCGTGTGGCAGGCGGCGCACTTTTTGAAAATCTTGGCGCCCTTGGCAGCGTCACCATCGGCAAAGGCTGCGGTCGGAACCGAAACAGCAGCCGCGATGACGGCACCGAACAACATGGAATAGGAAATGCGCATAAACTGACTCCGTTCGCTTCTTCAGAGCGCCATCATATAGCCCAGACACCGGCAAGAGCAATGAGCACTTGGTACGCCTGCAGATCTCGGGCTTGGCGAAAACCGATTGGTTGCGGCAGTGATTCCCGGCGAAATCGCTATTTTGCCGCGTCCGGGTTCATCAAGTCGTCCCAGTGACGGCGACAATACGACACATATTTCTCATTGCCCCCGACCTCGATTTGGGCCCCTTCGCGGATCACCCTGCCCTGATCGTCCATTCGCACGACCATGGTCGCCTTGCGTCCGCATTCACAGATCGTGCGCACTTCCCTCAATTCATCGGCAAGCGCCAGCAGGGCCTCCGAGCCAGGAAACAACTGGCCGCGGAAATCGGTGCGCAACCCGTAGGTCATCACCGGGATCGACAGCCGGTCAGCCACGCGTGCGAGTTGCCACACCTGCTCCTCGGTGAGGAACTGCGCCTCATCGACAAAAGCGCAGGCAATCGGGCCTTCGGCTTTCAGCGCCTTGAGCGCTTCATACAGATCGTCTTCCGGGCGGAAGGGAATGGCATCGCAGTCAAGCCCGATGCGCGAGGCAATGCGTCCAACGCCGGCGCGGTCATCGAAGGCGGCGATGAAGAGCACGGTCCGCATGCCGCGTTCGCGGTAGTTGTAGGAAGCTTGCAACAGAAGCGTCGACTTGCCCGCATTCATTGTCGAGTAGCTGAAATAGAGCTTGGCCAAGGCGGATCCCTGCGTTTCACCCGGTTTGCATGATTGTCCGGCCGCGGACCCCGGAACTGCAGCGGCATGATCCCGCTCGCGACGGGATATCTAATGCCTCTGCGCTCCATCGAATTCCACCCCTCTGCCGCCGCTTTCAACAGCCGTTTTCGCTTTCCCGGCACTTTTCGGCAGCTTTCCGGGTTGAGTTTGGGCCTCAGAGGTGGTTGTTTCTGCGCTCGGAACACGGGAGATACCGACCATGACAAAAAAACTGACAATTGCCTTCGCAGCCCTCATGCTCGCAGGCGCAGCCACCGCGCAGGCGGCTGATCCGGAAACCTGCAAAACAGTTCGCTTCGCCGATGTCGGCTGGACCGACATCCAGGCCACCACAGCGGTCGCCGGCGTCGTTCTCGACGCGCTCGGCTATGAGCAGGACGTTCAGGTGCTGAGCGTGCCGGTGACCTACCAGTCGCTCAAGAACAAGGACATGGATGTTTTCCTCGGCAACTGGATGCCCTCCATGGCCGCAGACGTTCAGCCATTCCTCGACGATGGTTCCGTTGAAACCATTGCCAAGAACCTCGACGGCGCCGGCTACGGCCTCGTTGTCCCGACCTATGCAGCCGAAGCCGGCGTCAAGAGCCTGACCGATATCGGCAAGTTCAAGGACAAGTTCGACGGCAAGATCTACGGCATCGAGCCGGGCAATGACGGCAACCGCATCGTGCTGGAAATGATCGAAGATCCGGCCAATGGCCTTGACGGTTTCGAACTGGTCGAAAGCTCGGAAGCCGGCATGCTCTCGCAGGCCGAAAAGGCACTCCGGAACGAAGAATGGATCGCATTCCTCGGCTGGACCCCGCATCCGATCATGGGTGAAATGCCGATTGCCTATCTCGACGGCATGGGCGATTCCGGCTTTGGCGCCGCCACCGTGCACACCAATGTGCGCGCCGGTTACACCACCGAATGCCCGAACGTCGGAAAGCTGGTCAAGAACCTGTCGTTCTCGCTGTCGATGGAAAACAAGATCATGGATGACATCCTCAAGGGTGAAGATGCCAATGATGCCGGTCTTGCATGGCTGAAGGCGAACCCGGACGCGGTCACACCCTGGCTTGAAGGCGTGACAACCTTCGACGGTGGCGATGCCGTTGCCGCTGTCAAAGCCAAGCTCGGCATGTAATACTTGTTGACTGAAATCGGATCCGGGGCTGCATAATGCGGCCCCGGATCATGACGTATGCCGGGGGACAAGACATGGATGGAATGGCGGATTTTATCACCGCGTGGAAAATTCCGGTCGGAAAATGGGGCAAGAGCTTCTTCAATTTCCTGACCGACAATTTCGAGTTCGTCTTTGACGCCATCGCAGACACCCTCAAGTTCCTGCTCGACTCGATGATCGACGGGTTGTTGTGGCTGCCGCCCCTGCTCCTGGTTCTTGCCATTGCACTGATCGGCTGGCGCATCCAGAAATCCTGGAAGCTGGCGCTCGGCATCGTTCTCGGCCTGGTCTTCATCATCAACCAGGGCCTCTGGAAGGAAACCGTCGAGACCCTCGTCCTGGTGATTTCCGCGGCCTTCATGTCCATGCTCATCGGTGTGCCGATCGGCATCTGGCTGGCGCACAGGCCAAGGCTTTACACCTATTTGCAGCCGGTCCTCGATCTGATGCAGACGATGCCGACCTTCGTCTACCTGATCCCGGTGCTCATCCTTTTCGGCCTCGGCCTCGCGCCCGGCCTGCTGGTCACCATCATCTTTGCATCCCCTGCCCCGATCCGGCTCACCTATCTCGGCATCACCTCGGTACCCAAACCGATGGTCGAAGCCGGCATGGCATTTGGCGCCTCGCCGCAGCAGTTGCTGAGAAAAGTCGAACTGCCTGCCGCCCTGCCGACCATCATGGCGGGCCTCACCCAGTGCATCATGCTGTCGCTGTCGATGGTGGTGATCGCGGCACTGATCGGCGCCAACGGCCTCGGCAAGCCCGTGGTTCGCGCGCTCAACACCGTCAACATCCCGCTCGGGCTTGAAGCCGGTATCGCCATCGTCATTCTCGCCATCATTCTCGACCGCATCTGCCGGGTACGCATTGGAGCCACGTCATGAGCCTGGGTGCTGATCGCGGCTCGGTCCGCATTGACAACGTCTCCATCATCTTCGGAGACAACACTGAAGAGAGCCTGGCGCTGGCCGATGCGGGCAAGTCCCGCACCGAGATCCAGGAGATTACAGGCGACGTTCTCGGCGTGCACGATTGCACCGTCGACATCAACGAGGGTGAAATCCTCGTCCTGATGGGACTGTCGGGCTCCGGCAAATCCACGCTTCTGCGCGCCATCAACCGGCTCAACCCGATCAGCCGCGGCACGCTGATCGTCGAATGTGGCGACGAGACATTCGATGTAGGCGCTTGCGACGACAAGCTGCTCAAGCAGTTGCGCATGGACACCGTCTCGATGGTGTTTCAGCAATTCGGCCTGCTGCCCTGGCGTTCGGTTGCCGACAATGTCGGTTTCGGCCTGGAAATTTCCGGCGTGCCCAAGAAGGAACGCGATCAGCGCGTCGCCGAACAGCTCGAACTCGTCGGCCTTTCCGACTGGTCCGAACGCATGGTCGCGGAACTCTCCGGCGGCATGCAGCAGCGTGTCGGCCTCGCCCGCGCCTTCGCCACCGGTGCGCCGATCCTGCTGATGGACGAGCCGTTTTCCGCGCTCGATCCGCTGATCCGGACAAGGCTGCAGGATGAACTGCTCGAGCTTCAATCACGGCTCGGCAAGACCATCGTCTTCGTCAGCCATGACCTCGACGAGGCCATGAAACTCGGCAACCGCATCGCCATCATGGAAGGCGGGCGCATCATCCAGTGCGGCACCCCGCGCGAAATCGTCAATTCGCCGACGAATGAATACGTCGCCGATTTCGTTGCCAACATGAACCCGATTGCCATGCTCACTGCGCGCGACGTGATGAGCCCGGGCAAGCCGGATGCGTCGCGCGGCCAATCGCCGCTGTCGGCCTCTGTCAAACCCGATACGCCGCTCGAAGAGGTCATGGAGGCCCTTGCCCGCCGCAACGGGACAATTGGCGTTATTGACAAAGGCGCGGTGACAGGTTCCATCACAGCCGACGATATCATTCGTGGTCTGACGCGGCACCGCCGCACAGACGTATGAGTTAGAGACAAACATATTAGTGCATTCAGGGAGATCGGAATATGGACGTTAAGGGCAAAGCCGCCATTGTGACAGGTGGAGGCTCAGGCCTCGGTGCGGCGACCGCACGGGCATTGGCAAAGGCCGGCGCGAAGGTTTCGCTGCTTGATGTAAACCTGGAGCAGGCCCAGAAAGTGGCTGCCGAAATCGGCGGCAAGGCCATTGCCTGCGACGTCTCCAATGCTGCAGCCGCCGAGGCCGCGCTGGCTGAAGCCGCCGAAGCCAACGGCGAAGCCCGGATCCTGATCAACTGCGCCGGCATTGCACCCGCCGTCCGCGTTGTCGGCCGCGAAGGCCCGCATGATCTCGAGGTCTTCCGCAAGGTCATCGAAGTCAACCTGATCGGCAGCTTCAACATGCTGCGGCTTTTTGCCGACCGCGCTTCCAAGCTCGAGCCTCTGGCTGACGGCGAACGCGGCGTGGTGATCTCGACCGCTTCCGTTGCAGCCTTTGACGGCCAGATCGGCCAGGCCGCCTACTCCGCCTCCAAGGGCGGTGTCCATGCCATGGCGCTGCCGATTGCCCGTGAAATCGCACGCTTCGGCATCCGGGTGATGACCATCGCACCGGGAATTTTTGCAACCCCGATGCTGCTCGGCATGCCGCAGGAAGTCCAGGACAGCCTCGGCGCCTCGGTGCCGTTCCCGTCCCGCTTGGGGCAGCCGGAAGAATATGCAAGCCTGGCCATGCACATCATCGACAACGTGATGCTCAACGGCGAGACGATCCGCCTCGATGGCGCAATCCGGATGGCTCCGAAGTAAGGAGCCGGCCGATTTCGATGAAGGAACCGGTCAAGATCATTCGTGACACGGATGAGGAGGCGCGGCGTCTTGCGCGCCGTCTTGTCCGTGGCGCACGCTTTGGTGCCATCGCCGTGCTTGAACCCGGCACAGGCTTTCCCTTTGCCAGCCGGGTTCTGACCGGAACAGATATCGATGGCACGCCCTTGATCCTGGTCTCGGCTCTCTCCGTTCACACCGGCGCGCTGACCGCTGATCCGCGGGCATCACTGCTGTTCGGAGAACCGGCCAAGGGCGACCCGCTTGCCCATCCGCGGATTACGGTGCGCACCCGGGCGGAACGCGTTGCGCGCGACGACCCGGCCCATGCCCGCCTGCGTACCCGCTTCATAGCCCGGCATCCCAAGGCCGCGCTTTATGCTGACTTTCCGGATTTTGCGTTTTTCCGCATGGTCCCCGAATCAGCAAGCCTGAATGGCGGTTTCGGCAAGGCCTTCGTGCTCGATGCGTCTGATCTGCTGATCCAGTCGCCAGCCATCGCCGAAGTCGCAGAAATCGAGCCCGGCGCCATTGAGCATATGAACGCCGATCACCCCGATTCCGTCGATAGCTACGCCAGAATTCATGGAAAATCGAAGCGAACGGGTTGGAAAGTCTGCGGAATTGACTGCGCGGGCCTCGACTTGGCCAATGGCGATGAAATCCTGCGCATCGAATTCGATACCCCGTTGCAACAGGCGTCGGGGCTGCGTGCAAAGTTTTCCGAACTCTCGCGTACGCTATTAGAAAATAGGGGTGTACATTGACCGTTTTATAGTTGAAATATGTGGGGAGACATTTTTTTGAGTATTTGGATTAATTTATTGAAGACCGCCATGGGCGGGGGGGCTATGGAAGATAACAATGATTGACACGCACCGTCTGGAAACACACTCCGAGGAAGCCGCAGACCTTTTGGCAGCCATGGGCAATCAGAAGCGGATGATGATTCTCTGCAACCTTGCCAACGGAGAAATGCAGGTTGGTACACTCGCGGAGAAGGTTGATTTGAGCCAGTCCGCCCTGTCCCAGCACCTGGCCAAACTGAGAACGCGGCAACTGGTCAAGACCCGCCGCGAGGCACAGGCGGTGTACTATTCGATCAACTCGGATTCCGTTCTGCAGATGCTGCGGACTTTGACCAGCATCTATTCCAACTAAAGCCTCATAGCTGATCCGGAAATCGGGGTGCCAAACATCAGGTGCGGCGCTTGACGATGCCACTGGCCCGTCCCCATATGGGGGCGGAAAGGATCATGCTCATGACTATTTCAATACAGATTGACGGCATGCATTGCGATGGATGCGTGCGCTCCGTCGAGAAGGCCGCAAGCTCGGTCGAAGGCGTTTCAAACCTCTCGGTCAACCTCGAGAACGGCAAGCTGACCGCCGACATCGCCAGGCCGGAACTCATCGATAAGCTCAAGGGTGTTATCGAGGATTGCGGTTTCGACGTGACCGGCGTCACGGCCTGATGCTGATCAAATGACCGCCAAACCTGACCATGTGACTTTTGATATTTCGGGCATGACCTGCGCCAGCTGTTCGGCACGCGTGGAGAAGGTGCTTTCACGTCAACCGGGCGTGGCCCAGGCACACGTCAACCTGGCGCTCGAGCGCGCGGACATCGAGGGCGACGGTCTCGATCCGTCCGAACTGGCCGAGGCCATCGGGCGTGCCGGTTTCGGCGCCGTATTGCGCCGCGACGATTTTGCAGCCCACCGCGACGCCGATGAAGCCCAGGCGGCAACCCGGCGCGCCGACGAGCGGCAGACATTGCTGCGCCTGGTGATCTCAGCCCTGCTGACCCTGCCTATTGTCATCGGCATGTTGCCAATGATGACCGGGCTTGGCGAAGCGTGGATTTCACCGGCCTGGCAGGCGCTGCTGGCCACCGGTGTGATGGCCGTCTCGGGCAGCCGCTTCTGGCGTGAGGCCTTCGGCGCCCTGCGCGGCGGATCGGCCAACATGGCCGTGCTGGTCAGCCTTGGCACCGGGGTCGCCTACTTCTGGTCCCTGTGGGTCATGATCCGCGGCTGGGGCGATCCCCACGCCGGGCACGGACAGTCGATGGCCTCGCATCTCCACTTTGAAGCCGCTGCCGTTGTGCTGACGCTGATCATGCTGGGCAAATACCTTGAAGCCCGCGCCAAATCCGGTGCCGCCGGCGCATTGCGCGCCCTCGGCCGGCTGCAGCCCGACACGGCCGAGCTGAAGACATTGAGCGGATCGGTCCGCACTGTCCCGGTCGAACGCCTCGCGGTCGGCGACGTCATCATCATCCGGCCGGGCATGCGGGTTGCCGCCGACGGCGTGATCCTGACCGGAAGCTCCTCGCTCGACGAAGCCATGGTCACCGGCGAAAGCATGCCGGTTTCGCGCGGACCTGGCGATCCGGTCATCACCGGCACCACCAACACGGACGGCGTGCTGGAAGTCGAGGTGACCGCCGCAGGCGCTGACACCAGGCTTGCCCGCATGACCCGGCTGGTCGAGGAGGCCCAGACAGGCCATGCGCCGGTGCAGAAGCTCGTCGACCGAATTTCCGCGGTCTTCGTTCCCCTTATCCTGGTCATTGCCGTGGTGACGTTCGCAGGCTGGATGCTGACAGGCGCCGACTTTGAAACCGCCATGGTCGCCGCCGTCGCCGTTCTGGTCATCGCCTGCCCCTGCGCCCTCGGCCTTGCCACTCCGACCGCCCTCGTCGCCGGGACGGG
>Ga0209345_10002160_pt1 | contig 22205 bp, 25 predicted proteins | sample Cruoilmetagenom7_FD_187294 | JGI IMG/M metagenome (GOLD analysis project Ga0209345, IMG submission 187294) | Oil polluted marine microbial communities from Coal Oil Point, Santa Barbara, California, USA - Sample 7 (SPAdes) (version 2) | ecosystem: Environmental > Aquatic > Marine > Oil seeps ... | reverse complement strand
GATCTCGCGAGGTAATGGCGAGGCAGCAGCGCCGCTTCAGCGGCGGCTGGGCTTACTGCATCGGCACCGCGTCAATGTTTATATCCTCCTTCAGTATCGCCGTGATCACACTGCTGGTGCTGGTGGGGCCAGATCCTTGGTATCGGCCACAATATGCCATCCCGCTGTTGGGTATGCTGCTGGGTAATACCATGACCGGTGTGGCGCTCAGTCTGGATCGGCTCACGGAAGCGGCATGGCAGCAACGTGCGCAGATTGAAAACCGCCTGATGCTGGGACACAACTGGAAACAGGCATTGGGACCTATTCAGCGTGATGCAATGCGTGCGGGTATGATGCCCAGCATCAATGCGATGGCGGCAGCGGGCATCATAAGCCTGCCGGGCATGATGACGGGGCAGATTCTGGCAGGTACGGCACCGGCATTGGCGGTCAAATACCAGATTTTGATCATGCTGATCATAACGCTGGGCAGTGGTTTCGGAGTGATGTTGGCGGTGGTGGCAGGCAGCTGGCGTCTGTTTGATCAGCGCCAGCGCTTGCGAATGGATCGACTGGTGAAACGGGTCGAGTAACCCTTGGTGGCTGAGTGGCCCTGCACAGCAGGAAGTACTCAGACCCAGGAGTCACCTGATCAGGACGCCAGCATCTGACCCTGTGCCTTTTTTACCGGGTGGGTGGCTATGAAATGGCGCAAAGCGCCCGCCAGAAGTGTCTGTTTCTGGTGGTCACCACAGCGGCGTGCACGTTCAATATCATCCAGAATAAAGCTTTGAATACGCTGTTCACCATCATGTGTTACGAGATAATGCCCAAGGGCAACAGCTATCATCGGGTCCATATGTTCATGTTCGGCGATGGCGGCGATTTCGTCAGCCGAGAGATCACTCATCTCCAGGCACTCTTCGTACGTCAGCATACCAATCCTCCTCGCATTTGAGGTTTTATGAAGGGGTCGCCCGATAGCGGGAGTTTCAGTTTAGGCCTTTGGTACAGGTTTACGAGGGTGTCTGGCTGCAAGATTTTCATCCTTCAAGCCGATTTCTGCACTGCTGTTCATGCTGCACCTGCGCATCAAAATGGGTGTCAATGAGGCTGAATGGTATGCTGTGGCCCTTTAACGGCTTGAGCAGGAGCAACAATGATCATCGAAGCCAATCAGGTGAGCCCGACCGAGATCTATCACACCTTGACCCAGGTCATTATTCCACGCCCGATAGCCTGGGTACTGAGCCCTAATGATGAGGCAGGCAGCAGTCATAACCTTGCGCCGTTTTCGTTTTTCAATGTGGTCTGCAGTGATCCGCCCATTCTGATGCTGTCTGTGGGCAGCAAAACTGATGGCAGTGCAAAAGATACCTGTCATAACCTGTTGGAATACAAGCGCTGTGTGATTCATATTGCGACTGATCACCAGGCTCAGATGGTCAGTGACAGTGCTGCCGAGCTGGCTCGGGGTGATTCGGAACTGGCGTTGACGGGGCAGACGCTGACGCCTTTCGATGGCACCGGTTTGATGCGATTGCCGGATGCGCCGGTTGCGCTTGCCTGTCGGCTGCACCAACACATTGAGGTGGGCAATCGGCCCCAGAATCTGTTGCTGGTGGAAGTGGAACAGATCTGGATTGACGATGGCGTATGCAGCACGGATGCAAAAGGGCGACTAAGGTTTGAAGCCGACAGGATCAAGCCGCTGGCAAGATTGGGCGGTTCCGAGTATGCAACCCTTGGTGAGTCGTTCAGCATTCGCCGCCGCTGAGGTTTGACATCCGCTCGTCACTGCTGCAGAGTGCGCGCTTTTTTTCGTCTACCTTGAGCAGTAAACGCTGCAGGAGAAACTGACTGATGAATGCCGTAGTGGCCGCAGTGCTGGTGATGCTGGTACTGAGTCTGGCGCGTACACCCGTGGTGGTGGCGCTGATACTGGGGGCTCTGAGTGCGGGCCTGTTGGCCGGTATGGGTCTGGAGCAGACACTGGCGGCGTTCAGCAGCGGCATCGGTGGCGGAGCGGAAGTAGCGCTGAGCTATGCCATGCTGGGCGGTTTTGCCGTCGCCATTGCCCAGTCCGGTCTGCCCCACGCCATGGCCGATCTGGTGCAGCGCAAGCTGGGGCAGGGCAATGGCAATACGCGGGTTGTCAAATATGCAATGGTGCTGGTGATTCTGGCGATCGCCATCTCCTCTCAGAACCTGATCCCGATCCATATCGCCTTTATTCCTCTATTGATTCCGCCACTGTTGCTGGTGATGAGCAAAATGCAGCTGGACCGTCGCTTGATCGCCTGCGTGCTCACCTTCGGCCTTGTGACCCCTTACATGTTTTTGCCGGTGGGTTTTGGCGGCATTTTTCTCAACAATATTCTGCTGAAAAATATTGCCGATAACGGCCTCGCAATGGAAGGCATCAATGTGATGTCCGCCATGTGGATCCCGGCAGCGGGTATGGTGGCGGGGCTGTTGCTGGCGATGGTGAGCTATGGCCGCAAACGGAGTTATGCGCTGGCACCTCTCGAACAGATTGAACGGGTCAGGGTTGAGTACAGCGCAGGACGCCTGACTGCGGTGGTGGTGGCAATGCTGACCGCCTTTGGAATTCAGCTGTGGACAGGCTCCATGGTGCTGGGTGCCCTGGCGGGGTACATGATCTGTACTCTGACTGGAATCGTGCGCTGGAAACAGGCTGATGGTGTGTTGATTGATGGCATGAAAATGATGGCGATGATCGGTTTCATCATGATCACGGCCGCGGGTTTTGCCGAGGTGCTGCGTCAAACGGGTGAAATCACCACCCTGGTCAGCAGCAGTGTAGAGCTGATTGGCCAGAACAAGGCGCTGGCTGCTCTGCTGATGTTGATGGTGGGGCTGTTGATTACGCTGGGCATCGGTTCCTCTTTTTCAACCATACCGATCATTGCGGCGATCTATGTACCGCTGGCACTGTCACTGGGCTTCAGTCCACTCGCCATTGTGGCGCTGGTCGGGACGGCAGCGGCACTAGGTGATGCCGGTTCACCGGCGTCTGACTCTACGCTCGGGCCCACGGCGGGCCTTAATGTGGACGGCCAGCATCATCATATATGGGATACAGTGGTGCCAACGTTCCTGCACTACAACCTACCGCTGCTGGCTGCCGGCTGGGCGGCCGCCATGATTCTCTGATCCTACCCTGATTCACCGGCCGGCGGCTTGAACGGCAGCCAGCCGGTGAGTGCCTTGATCTGCTCCTGCATGGCGGGCATTTCCTGTTTGAGGAAATCATGAATCGCGGCGTTAAACCCCGGGTGCGCGATCCAGTGCAGTGATCCGGTTGGAACCGGCTCAAAGCCGCGCTGAATCTTGTGCTCACCCTGAGCGCCGGGGTCGAAACGTGCAAGGCCCCGCTCGATGCAAAACTCTATGCCCTGATAGTAACAGGCTTCGAAGTGCAGGCAGTCATACTCCTCTGCACAGCCCCAGTAGCGGCCATAGAGTGTATCTTCACCGATGAAGCACAGTGCAGCGGCGATGGCATCGCCTTCGCGTTCGGCAAGAACCAGCAGCAGTTGTTCCGGCATGCTCTGATGCAGGCGGTGAAAAAAGTCCGGTGCCAGATATCCCTGTCGACCACGCTTGAGGTAGGTCATCTGGTAAAAGCGGTAAAACAGATCCAGTTGTTCGGAGCTGATCTCCTGCCCGTTGATGCGCCTGAGGCTGATCCCTTGCTCCTGTACTTTTTTACGCTCACGTCGCACGGCCTTGCGCTTTCGTGAGTTGAAGCGATCAAGGAAATCACCAAAGTCGCGGTAGCCACGGTTGAACCAGTGATACTGGGCACCCAGGCGTTGCTGCAGTGACGGTGGGGCGCGTTGCAGTTCCGGTTGCGGCAGGAACAGGCCGTGCCAGGAGGAGGCTCCGGTTTGACTGCAAACCGAGTGTACGAGATCGGGCAGTTGCTGCATGACGTCACTGTGGCTCATTCGGGTGCCAAAGCGCGGCCCGGTGGCGGGCGTAAAGGGAACGGCGGTCAGCAGCTTGGGGTAGTAGTTCAGGCCGTGACGCTCATAGGCATCGGCCCAGATCCAGTCGAATACGTACTCGCCCCAGGAGTGTGACTTCAGATACAACGGCATCAGCAGGCTGGTTTCCCCCGCGTCACTTAACTCCAGATGCAGCGGTTGCCAGCCGGTGCCCGGTCCAACACTGCCCGAGGCTTCCAGTGCGTGCAGAAATTCGTAGCGCAAGAAAGGATAGTCAGTGCCACAGAGCGCATTCCAGCGTTCAAGGCCGATTGACTCTATACTTTGATGCAGATTGACTTTAGCCATGCCGACCTATACTAATCAGTGTAACTGTTGGATTAAAAAGCATATTTAACGATTCAAGGAGCAGGGCAATGGATGAACTGGAGCTGGAGTTTGAACTTGACCCCCGTCTGATCACCGATACGGTCGCCATTGGTGACTTCCCCCTCTGTCGCCTGCTGCTGATGAACGACAGCCAATACCCCTGGTTCATTCTGGTACCCCGAAGGGCTGGTGTCACTGAACTGTACCATTTGCCAGCCAGTGAGCAGCAACAGCTGATGCATGAGGCCAGTAACCTTGCGGAAACGCTGGCGGATCTGTTTCAGGCGCGCAAGATGAATATCGCCTGTCTGGGCAATATGGTGCCACAACTGCACATGCACGTTATCGTGCGCAAGGAGAGCGATCCTGCCTGGCCCGGGCCCGTCTGGGGCAAGGTGCCCGCTGTTGCCTATACGCAGGAGCAGCTTGATCGGGTTCGCGGCAAGTTGGAGGCGTTGCTTGAGGGTGAAATGGGGTTTGAGCCTCATAACTGAGCCTTTCCCGCTCTTATCCCTGTCGCCGGGCCTGTCAGGCCCGACCAAATCGGTTATAATTCCCGCCTTTCATTTTCCTTGATGCACCCGGATACAGGAACAGGACAGTATGCGTAGCCATTATTGCGGCGATCTCAGATCAGAACATATCGGTGAAGATGTCACACTCTGCGGCTGGGTACACCGTCGCCGTGACCATGGCGGAGTGATCTTTCTTGACCTTCGCGACCGTGAGGGCATCACTCAGGTGGTGTTTGACCCGGACCGTGAGGAAAGCTTCAATCTGGCTGACAGCGTGCGTAATGAATACGTGGTTGAAGTGCGAGGCACCGTGCGTGCACGCCCTGAAGGCACCACCAACAAGGAGATGGGCACCGGCGAGATCGAAGTGCTGGGCAAGGAACTGGTCATTCTGAACAAGTCCGAAACTCCGCCGTTCCAGCTGGACGAGCATCAACAGGTGGGTGAAGATGTGCGTCTGCGTCACCGCTACATCGACCTGCGTCGTCCGGAGATCCAGCGCAAACTGCGTTTTCGTTCCAAAATCACCCACAATATCCGCAACTATCTGGAAGAGAACGGCTTCCTCGATATCGAGACGCCGATTCTGACCCGCGCAACACCTGAAGGTGCGCGTGACTACTTGGTACCAAGTCGTACACATGAAGGCAGTTTTTTCGCTCTGCCGCAGTCGCCGCAGCTGTTCAAGCAGTTGCTGATGGTGTCCGGCTTCGACCGCTACTATCAGATCGCCAAGTGCTTCCGTGATGAAGACCTGCGCGCTGATCGCCAGCCCGAGTTCACCCAGATTGATATCGAGACCTCGTTTATGGACGAGGAAGGTGTTATGGGGTTGACCGAAGCGATGATCCGCGAGCTGTTCAATGAACTGCTGGGCGTTGACCTGGGCGATTTCCCGCGCATGCCGTACTCCGAAGCGATGCACCGTTACGGCTCAGACAAGCCTGACCTGCGCATCCCACTGGAACTGGTTGATGTGGCCGATCTGCTGCAGGATATCGAATTCAAGGTGTTTGCCGGTCCCGCCAAGGATCCCAAGGGCCGCGTAGCGGCGCTGAAAGTACCGGGCGGTGCCGAGCTGACCCGCAAGATTATCGATGAGTACACCAGTTTTGTCGGTATCTACGGTGCCAAGGGGCTGGCCTGGATCAAGGTTAACGAGCTGGAGAAGGGCGCCGAAGGCCTGCAGTCTCCGATCGTGAAATTCCTGGGTGAAGACGTGGCCATGAAAGTCATGGAGCGCCTGGAAGCCAAAAACGGCGACATTGTGTTCTTCGGTGCCGACAAGGCGACGGTTGTCAACGAAGCCTTGGGTGCGCTGCGTATCAAGGTCGGTGAAGACATGAACCTGATCGAGCGCGAATGGGCGCCGTTGTGGGTCGTCGACTTCCCAATGTTCGAAGAGAACAGCGATGGTTCCCTGACTGCGTTGCACCATCCGTTCACCTCACCGAGCTGCACCCCGGAAGAGCTGATTGCCGAGCCTGAAGGCAAGCTGTCCCGTGCCTACGACATGGTGCTGAACGGCACCGAGCTGGGTGGCGGTTCCATCCGTATCCATGATCAGACCATGCAGAAGGCCGTATTCAAGGTGCTGGGCATCTCCGATGAGGAAGCGGACGAGAAATTCGGCTTCCTGCTGAATGCGCTCAAGCACGGCGCGCCACCCCACGGTGGTCTGGCGTTTGGTCTGGACCGTCTGGTCATGCTGATGACCGGCTCCACTTCCATTCGTGAAGTCATTGCCTTCCCGAAAACCCAGAGTGCCGCCTGTCTGCTGACCGATGCACCGGGTGAAGTGAGTGCCGCTCAGCTGCGCGAACTGAACATCAAGCTGCGCAAGACTCCCTGATTGCGCACCCGGGGCGACCATCAGTGTCGCCCCATTTGTTTACACGATCGATATTTGAGGATGTTGTATGGCAGGTCATTCCAAGTGGGCTAACATCAAGCACCGCAAGGCGGCTCAGGACGCCAAACGGGGCAAGATCTTCACCAAGCTGATTCGTGAACTGACGGTTGCCGCCAAAGAAGGTGGTGGTACTCCCGAAGACAACCCACGCCTGCGTGCCGCGATGGACAAGGCCCTGGGCGCCAACATGAAGAAGGATACCATCGAGAAAGCCATTCAGCGTGGTGCCGGCGGCGGTGAGGGCGACAACTACGATGAGCTGACCTATGAAGGTTATGGTCCTAACGGTGTTGCCATTCTGGTTGAGTGCATGACCGATAATGTCAACCGTACCGTGTCTCAGGTACGTGCAGCCTTCAACAAGGCTGGCGGCAACCTGGGTACCAATGGCTCGGTTGCCTATCTGTTCGAGAAGAAGGGCCAGATCAGCTTCGGTGACGGCGCTGATGAGGACGCGATAATGGAAGCGGCACTGGAAGCCGGTGCTGATGACGTTGTAACCAACGAGGATGGCTCCATCGACGTGTTTGCACCCTGGCAGGAGTTCATGGATGTGAAGCAGTCGCTGGTAAATGCCGGTTTCGAGCCGGTTTATGCTGAAGTTGGCATGATTCCATCCACTACGGTCGAGCTTGATGTGGAGGCCGGGCAGAAGGCATTGAAGCTGATTGACGCGCTGGAAGATCTCGATGATACCCAGAATGTGTATCACAATGCTGAAATCCCCGAAGAGGCGATGGAATAAACGAGCGGCACGATGGCTGACGGAAACCGGGGGCAACCCCGGTTTTTTTTGAGCAAAGCACCTTGTGTTAGTGTATAAATATACAGACTTGGCGCGCTGAAATCTTTCCTGGAGTATCGAGACAGGTCCATGCTGATATTGGGAATCGATCCCGGCTCGAGAATCACCGGTTACGGGGTTATCCGTGTTGAGGGTCCACGCACCGAGTATGTTGCCAGTGGCTGCATCCGTATCAGCGGTGATGTTCTGGCTGAGCGCCTGCAGCAGGTCTATGCCGGTGTTACCGAGGTGATCGAACGTTACCAGCCGCAGGAGATGGCGATCGAGCAGGTGTTCATGTCCCGCAACGCTGACTCGGCGCTGAAGCTGGGGCAGGCAAGAGGGGTGGCTATTGTCGCCGGAGCAAACCGGTTGCTGCCCGTATCCGAATATGCGGCTCGGCGCGTCAAACAGTCGGTGGTGGGTAACGGTGGCGCCGACAAGGCGCAGGTACAGCACATGGTAATGCACCTGCTCAAGTTGCCTGGGCTGCCCCAGGCAGATGCGGCGGATGCGTTGGCGATCGCGCTCTGTCATGCTCATACCTGTGCGGGCCAAATTCAGCAGGCGCGCGGCAAAACGGCCGGGCGCTGGCGTTACTGATTCAGTATGGAGATGCAAAACGCGTGATCGGACACCTCAGAGGTCGAATTCTGGAAAAGCAACCGCCCTGGATGCTGCTGGACGTTAACGGTGTGGGCTACGAAGTTGAAGCCTCGATGAACACCTTTTACAAGTTGCCGGAAGTGGGGGCTGAGGTTTCGCTGCATACGCATTTTGTGGTGCGCGAAGACGCTCAGTTGTTGTACGGTTTTGCCGATCAGCAGGAAAAACTCCTGTTTCGTTCGTTAATAAAGGTGAACGGTGTCGGTCCCAAGCTGGCGCTGTCGATCCTGTCCGGGATCAGTGCCGGTGATTTTATCCGCAGTGTGCACAATGAAGACACCACAGCGCTGGTACGGGTGCCAGGAGTGGGCAAGAAAACCGCTGAGCGCCTGATTGTGGAGATGAAGGATCGCCTCAATCAACTGCAGCTGCCCACCTTGACCGAACTCGAGCTCAGCAGCGGCAACCATTCCGAAATTGCGATGCCCGCCGTGGCTGATCACCGTGCGGAAGCCGAGAGTGCATTGATTGCATTGGGCTACAAGCCGCAACAGGCCACGCGCGCAATCGAACAGGCAGCGCAAGCTCTGGGTGATGACGCCGTCACGGAAGCGCTGATCCGTCATGCTCTGCGCACGATGGTAGGTTGAGGCACTTGCTATGAGAATCGAAGCGGATCGTTTTATTACGCCCATGGCGGCCCCGGCCGAAGAGGTTCACGATCGGGCCATTCGTCCCAAGCTGCTCAAGGACTATGAAGGGCAGCCGGTGGTGCGTGAACAGATGGAAATCTTCATCCATGCCGCTCGCAATCGCAATGAAGCGCTGGACCACACGCTGATTTTTGGCCCTCCCGGCCTGGGCAAGACCACGCTGGCCAATATCATCGCCCATGAAATGGGCGCACAGATTCGCACTACCTCCGGCCCGGTGCTTGAAAAGGCCGGTGATCTGGCTGCACTGCTGACCAATCTGGAAGCCGGTGACGTGCTGTTCATTGATGAGATCCACCGCCTCAGTCCCAACGTCGAAGAGGTGCTCTATCCGGCGATGGAAGACTACCAGCTGGATATCATGATCGGTGAAGGACCGGCGGCGCGCTCCATCAAGCTGGATCTGCCGCCTTTTACCCTGGTAGGTGCCACCACTCGGGCGGGCCTGCTCACTTCTCCCTTGCGTGACCGTTTCGGGATCGTACAGCGGCTCGAGTATTACTCGATTCAGGATTTGACCGGTATCGTGATGCGCTCAGGGCAGCTGTCGGGCACGCATATCGATGAAGAGGGCGCGCGCGAGGTGGCAAGGCGATCGCGCGGCACGCCGCGTATCGCCAACCGATTGCTGCGCCGGGCGCGCGATTTTGCCGAGGTGAAGGGTGATGGCCGCATTACCAAGGATATTGCCGATCTGGCGCTGAACATGCTGAATGTGGATGAGCGCGGCTTTGATCACATGGATCGTCGCCTGCTGCTGGCCATGATCGAGAAGTTCGGCGGTGGCCCGGTGGGGATCGACAGTCTTGCGGCCGCAATCAGCGAAGAGCGCGATACCATCGAGGATGTGCTGGAGCCCTACCTGATCCAGCAGGGATTCATGATGCGTACGCCGCGTGGGCGCGTAGTCACCGACCACGCCTATGTCCACTTCGGGATTGAAAGGCCTGACTGACATCAATAGTTGAATGATGTTTTTCCGCTCAGATGCGGCTCACTGATAAAGATCAACTCGGTCTCTGAGAGAGCCGTCTAGGATGATGGCAGTCCAATAGCGGAGTTCATCACCATGTCGGCCGTACTGAATCACCATGAGCTGGAAGGCTTCTCCGAAGAGCTGCACGAACTGCTCACCTCTGTGCAGGAGGAAGTACGTGATGAGTTGCATGACATCGAGCATGTCCGCCAGCTCCTCAAGTCGATCCCTCCCGGACAAACCGAAGAGCAGGCGGCGCTGGAGATCGCAAGTCGACTGGATCTTGAACACCTTCGTCATCATCTTGACGTTATCGCTCGCTGCAATGAAGCGCTGGAGCGAATCAATCGAGGCCACTATGGGCGTTGCCGTCACTGCGGCGAAGCGATCGAGCTGAACCGCCTGAGAGCTGATCCGCTCACGGATTGTTGCCTGAGTTGTCAGGAGTAGCAGGCCCCCTCTTGTATTAAAATCTGCGGCTGCTATTGTTGTGTGCCATCTGTAACCTGATCAGGTCGACGGCATGCCGTTTCAGTGGCCGCTACGTGTCTATATCGAAGATACCGACCTGGGTGGTATCGTCTATTACGTCAATTATCTCAAGTTCATGGAGCGTGCACGGACCGAACTGCTGCGTCAGTGTGGCGGGTCTCAGCAGGCGCTGATGGCAGACGATATCATCTTTGTCGTAACCCGAACCGAATGCCGCTATTTAAGCCCGGCACGTCTGGATGATGAACTTCTGGTCGAAGTGAGTATCGAACGGGCGAGCAGGGTGAGGGTATCCTTTCAACAGCGCATTATCCGCCAGTCGGATGAGCGTCTGTTATGTGAGGCAGACGTGGACGTTGCCTGTGTGCGTGCTTCAGACATGAGGCCGACACGATGGCCTGATAACCTGCTTGAATCTATGAAAACTGTCACCAAGTCACTGCCTGCTGTCGAGGAGAAATAATGGAAGGCAAACTGCCAATCTGGAGCCTCGTGGAAAATGCGAGTCTCACTGTTCAATTTATTATGGTGTTGCTGTTTCTGGCCTCATTTATCTCCTGGGTGATGATTTTTCAACGCCATCAGGTTCTGCGCAAGGCGCGTCGTTCCATGCGCCAGTTTGAGGATCGTTTCTGGTCGGGTGTTGATCTGGCCCAGCTGTTTCGTGACGTGAATCAGTCACCGAATACAATTTGCGGGGCAGAGAATATCTTTCGTGCAGGCTTGCAGGAGTTCACCCGACTGACCCAGAAAACCAACCGTGAGCCGGATGTGGTCATGAACGGCGTACAGCGCGCCATGCGTGTTGCCATGGCGCGTGAAGAGGAAAAGCTTGAACGCCACTTGCCGTTCCTGGCGACAGTTGGCTCAACCGCTCCCTACATGGGTCTGTTTGGTACTGTCTGGGGGGTAATGAACGCCTTTCGTGGACTCGCGACCGTACAGCATGCTGCGATTTCAGTGGTGGCACCCGGTATCGCCGAAGCCTTGATCACAACGGCGATAGGGCTGTTTGCCGCAATACCTGCGGTGGTGGCCTATAACCGTTTTGCGTCTCAGGCCGAGTCTCTGCTGAGCAACTATGAAACCTTTGCCGATGAGTTTTCCAGCATTCTCTACCGGCGTGTGCACTCCGTCTGAGGTTTTGATCTATGGATTGGCGTCCACGCAAACAACGCAAGATCAACGCTGAAATCAATGTTGTCCCCTATATTGAGGTGATGACCGTACTGCTGGTCATTTTCATGCTGACCTCGCCAATGTTGACTCAGGGGGTGGATGTGAATCTGCCTCAGGCGGGTGCCGAGCCTGTGGAAACGGAAGACGAAGAGCCTCTGGTGCTGACGGTCGATCGCGAAGGGCAGTACTACATCAACGTGGGAGGGGATGACCGGGTCCCCATCAGCCGTGAGGAGGTGGCCAGTCGTGTCGGAAAAGTGCTGGCCAGTGCGCCCCGAAAGCTGCTGCTGGTAAGAGGGGATCGTGACGCAAGTTATGATCAGGTGGTACAGCTGATGGTCTTGCTGCAGCAGGAAGGCGCTACCAGTGTTGGCCTGGTGACGGAATAGCGCGGTGGAGATGCGAAGCTATATACTTCCCTTTTTGCTGGCTTCAGTGGTCCATGCGGCTGCGTTTTCACTGATCAGCATGAACTGGGATCGTCCCGCAGAGCCTGTGCGTTCAGCTCCCCGTCATATCCAGGCAGAGATGATAGACCTCAAGGCACTGGCGCAACAGCAGGCAGCACAGGAGCAGATCGCACGGCAGCAGGCTGAGCAACAGCGCAAGGCTGAAGAAGCCCGCAAGCGCAGTGAGCGCGAGGCTGTTGAGCAGCGTCAGCAGGAACTGGCGCGCAAGCAGGCAGAAGCGGATGCGCGCAAGCGTGAGCAGCAGCAGGCCGAACAGAAGCGACAGCAAGAGCAGGCACAACAGAAAGCTGCCGAACAGAAGCGCCAGGCTGATCTGGCTGCGCGCAAGAAGGCTGAAGCGGAGGCGGCCAGGCGCAAGGCGCAGGAGCAGGCTAAGAGGGAGGCTGAAGCAGCCAAGCGCAAGGCAGAAGCAACAGCCAGGGCAGAAGCTGAGCGCCGCAAGCAGCAGCAACAGGCGGAAGCGGAGCTGCAACGCAAGATGGCGGCAGAGCGTGCGGAGGCTCAAGCTCGCGCTGAACAGGTTTCTCAGGCGGTGATTGGTGACATACAGTCCTATATTCAGGCTGTGCTGCAGGACAGCTGGCGTATTCCGTCAACAGCTCGTAACGGAATGGAAGCGGTTGTCGCGATACACTTTCTGCCCAGTGGCGAGGTGGATCAGGCCTACATCCATACCAGCAGTGGCAATGCTCAGTTCGACAGCTCTGCCGTGCAGGCTGTGCTGAGAGCGCGCAGTTTTCCAAGGGTAGCGGATGTTGATCCGCTGCTGTTTGAACGCCGATTGCGAAAACTTTTAGTCAAATTCAGGCCGGAGGGGCTGAGGTGGTAAGGATCAAGCAACTGTTTGCAGCGTTTACATTGCTGCTCGTCGCACAGCTGGCACAGGCTGAACTCATGGTCGAGGTGACTCAGGGGGTTGAGGCGCCGACCTCCATCGCCGTGGTGCCGTTTGGCAATAATACCGGCTCTGCTCTGGCTGAAGATGTGGCCCGCGTAGTCGGCCAGAATCTGGAGCGCAGTGGTTTTTTCAGTTCCATGCCGCGTGACAACATGCTGAGCTTTCCGACCCGTCGTGATGATGTGTATTTCAGGGACTGGCGTGTTTCCAAAATGGATTACGTGGTGATCGGGCGCATCGACTCGGCGCAGGATGGTCAGCTTACCCTGCGTTTTGAGTTGTATGATGTACTGCGCGAGCAGCAGGTACTGGCTGAGCAGGTCAGTGCGACCCCCTCAAGTTTGCGTGATGCCGCGCACTACATGGCAGACAGAGTTTTTGAGCAGCTGACGGGTCTGAAGGGCGCCTTTGCGACCAAAATTGTGTATGTCACGGCAGAGCAACTTGGCGACAACAAGCAGCGCTATCGCCTGCAGTTGGCAGACTGGGATGGCGCCCGGGCGCAGACCATTCTGGAATCTTCGCAGCCCATCATGTCGCCCGCGTGGTCGATGGATGGCAGCAAGCTGGCGTATGTATCCTTTGAAACCGGTCGTCCTGCCATTTATGTGCAATATCTTGCGACCGGCAAGCGTGAGCGCATCCAGTCCTTTCCGGGCCTTAACGGTGCACCTGCCTGGTCACCGGACGGCAACCGGCTGGCATTGGTCCTGTCGCGAGACGGTAATCCCGAAATTTACCTGCTGGACCTGCGCAGTCGTCAGCTGCAACGCCTGACACAGCATTACGGCATTGATACCGAGCCGGCTTGGGCGCCGGATGGGCGTTCGCTGATTTTCACCTCTGATCGGGGTGGTCAGCCCCAAATCTACCGTCTTGGGCTGGAAGATCGCAAACTGGAACGTCTTACCTTTGACGGTAATTACAATGCAAGGGGGCGTCTGACCCAGGATGGGCGATTCCTGACCATGGTTCATCGCAGCAGCGGTGGCGGAAATGGTTTTGATATTGCGGTACAGGATTTGAAGTCGGGGCGGCTGGATATTCTCACTCGCTCCGGCATGGCCGAGTCACCCAGCATAGCGCCCAACGGCAGTGTGGTTATTTATGCCACGCAGGAAGGAACGCGCGGTGTGCTGGCGGCCGCATCACTGGACGGTCGGGTTCAATTCAGAATGCCGGTTGACAGGGGTGATGTACGAGAACCTGCCTGGTCACCCTACTTGCAGTAGGGTGGCGCGGCAGTAAATTGCAACACAATGGCAATACACTCATCTAAACAGTCAAATCGAGGATTTATCATGCGGGTAGTCAATCTGAGCAAAGCGGTTGCCCTGACGGCGGCCATGGTATGGGCTGCAGGTTGCAGCACCACCAGCACTACAACTGACGCAGGCGGCGCGGCAGGTAGTGATACTTCGGCTTCCGGTGCCAGTACTTACGGTACTTCAGGTAGCCGTGTCAGCGGTGCCATTGTGACAGCTGAGGACCTGAAGCAACTGCGTACCGTATTCTACTTCGACTTCGACCAGGCTGTAGTGCGCCAGGAAGGGTTCTCCGATCTTGAAGCGCATGCCCGCTACCTGTCCCAGAACCCTTCGGCATCCGTTCGGCTGGAAGGTCATGCTGATGAGCGTGGTACCCGTGAATACAACATGGCACTGGGCGAACGCCGCGCCAAGGCCGTTGAGCGACTGCTGGTCGTAAATGGTGCAGGTAATTCACAGGTGGAAAGCATCAGCTTCGGCGAAGAAAAGCCGGCGGTTGTTGGTCACTCGGCAGATGCCTGGAGTAAGAACCGCCGTGTTGAACTGATTTACCAGAGCAAGTGATGAAAAGTGCCGCAACAGCCAAGGGTACCGTCCTGCTGGTGCTGGCGTCATCCTGGTCGTATGCGGCCCCGGTGCCGGTGATCGAGATCACCGAGACGCCGGTGGCTTCACGAACGGGAGGGACGCAGTCGTTGCAGGTGCAGAGTACGGGCGGCGTTTCGGTTCAGAATGAGTTGTTGTTCAGTCTGCAGCAGCTTCAGGATGAAGTCAGAATGCTGCGCGGGGCATTGGAAGAGCAGCAGCACAAGGTCGAGCGGCTTGAGCTACAACAGCGCGAGCGTTATCGGGATATGGATCGTCGTATCAGCCTGCTGATGTCAGCCATGCCGGATGATGCCCTGCTCACTGCTCAAACTGCTCTGGAGCAGCCGCAACCGACGGTGAAAGTGCCGGATGCGGCTGAGAATGCTGCCAGGGATGCCTCTGCAGAACGCCCTGCTGCAAGTGATACTGCCGCCTACGACAAGGCCTACAGCCATGTACGTCAGCGTGAGTTTGATCAGGCGGAAAAGGCGTTTGAGCTGTTTCTGAACGATTATCAGAACAGTGCGCTTGTGCCCAATGCCTGGTACTGGCTCGGCGAAGTCAAGCTTGCTCAGGGCAAGGTGGAAGCGGCAGGCAGCGCCTTCAACCAGGTGATTACGGGTTATCCAGGTCACGCCAAGGCAGCTGATGCGCTCTACAAACTGGGTGTACTTGCTGAGCGGGGCGGTGATGGCGCAGCAGCCAAAAGCCTGATGCAGCGGGTGCAGGATGAGTACCCGCAATCGTCAGCGGCAGGCCTGGCCCGCAGCTTCCTGTCCAATCAACAGTGACTGGCTTTATCGAAATGAAACAAAGTGAAAAACGTGCGGTTGTGCTGCTTTCGGGTGGCCTTGACTCTGCGACCGCATTGGCAATTGCCCTTGAGCGGGGCTACAGCTGCCATGTGCTCAGCTTTGACTACGGTCAGCGCTCTTTGACCGAGTTGAACGCGGCTCGGGCAATTGCAGCTCAGGCCGGTGTTAGCGAGCATCGGGTGCTGCGATTGCATCTGGAGGATTTTGGCGGCTCGGCACTCACCGATACCAGCATCGATGTGCCCGAGGATCAGGCTGAAGGCGTGCCGGTTACCTATGTGCCTGCACGCAATACGGTGTTTTTGTCACTGGCGCTGGGATGGGCAGAAGTGCTGGACGCTGATGCGATATTTATCGGTGTCAATGCCGTCGATTATTCCGGGTATCCGGACTGTCGTCCCGAGTTTATTGAGGCGTTCGAGCGCATGGCGAATCTGGCAACCCGTCGAGGAATCAACGGTGAGCCCGTACATATCGAGACTCCCCTCATGCATCTGACCAAGGCCGATATAATTCGCCGTGGAACAGCGCTGGGTGTCGATTATGCGCTTACGGTTTCATGCTATCAGGCCGATACTGAAGGCCGTGCCTGTGGTCGTTGTGACAGCTGTCGCCTGCGTGCCAAGGGGTTCGAGGAAGCGGGCGTTGCCGATCCGACACGCTATGTTTGAATAAAATCTCGCCCAAGGGTTGCCTTTCACGCCTCGACAGGTAAAATGCGCAGCCCATCGGGAGGGTCGTTAGCTCAGTTGGTAGAGCAGTTGGCTTTTAACCAATTGGTCATAGGTTCGAGTCCTATACGACCCACCACCTCTTCTTTCCTGCATGCTTTTGGGCATCAGTGTCCGGGTCGTTAGCTCAGTTGGTAGAGCAGTTGGCTTTTAACCAATTGGTCATAGGTTCGAGTCCTATACGACCCACCATTTTCTTCCCTGGCAGATACCTCTGCTTGTCTCGGTTGAGAAACCGAACGCAAGGTTTTTTGTACCTGCCTGTTGTGTCGGTGCTTCACCTACTGCAGTGCAACTATGGTATAATCGCCGCCCCAAGATTTTGCCGTCCAAGGCATCCAACCAGCGTGATGATAAGAATCGGACTATGTTGAGTAAGCAGGACATCGAAGATCGCATTCTGGTGCAGGAGCATTTTGCTCAGGAGCACCTGCCGCAGCAGATGGGATCTGCCGAGATCGAGCAATACAAGAGCAGGATCCGTCAGCTTCTGAAGGAAAAGGATGCCTGCCTGGTGGCACATTACTATACCGATGACCTGATTCAGCAGCTAGCGGATGAAACCGGTGGCTGTGTCTCCGATTCTCTGGAGATGGCGCGCTTCGGTTCACGCCACCCGGCTTCAACCCTGATAGTGGCGGGTGTTCGTTTCATGGGCGAGACAGCGAAGATCCTGAATCCCGAAAAACGCATTCTGATGCCCACGCTTGAAGCAACCTGCTCGCTGGACATCGGGTGTCCTGCAGATGAATTCTCGGCGTTCTGCGACCAGTATCCCGATCATGAAGTGGTCGTTTACGCGAATACCTCGGCTGCCGTCAAGGCGCGTGCCGACTGGGTAGTGACGTCCAGCATTGCACTCAAGGTGGTTGAGCACCTGGCCGATCAGGGCAAAAAGATTATCTGGGCGCCGGACAAGCATCTGGGCGAATATGTTCGCAAGGAAACCGGTGCCGAGATGATTCTCTGGGATGGCAGCTGTATCGTCCATGAAGAGTTCAAGGCCAAGGGGATTTTGGATCTGAAAAAGGTCTATCCGGACGCAGCCGTGCTGGTTCATCCTGAATCACCCGACTCAGTAGTCCAGATCGCGGATGCCGTTGGCTCAACCAGCCAGTTGATCAAGGCGGCGCACGACCTGCCAAACGAGACTTTCATCGTTGCAACTGATCGAGGCATCTTTTACAAGATGCAACAGGCCGCTCCCGGCAAGCGTTTCCTTGAAGCGCCCACAGGTGGCTCCGGCGCAACCTGCCGCAGCTGTGCTCACTGCCCCTGGATGGCGATGAACGGACTGGATAATATCGTTGCCGCTCTGGAGCATGGCGCCGATGAAATCCATGTTGATGCCGAACTCGCGCGCCGGGCGCTCAAGCCGCTGCAGCGGATGCTGGATTTTTCGGCCAGCTGATAGCACGTGGCCGGGGGCGCTGCTTCTCAAACGAGCAGCGCCCCCGGATCTCAAGTCTGCCGTTAAAACTGTTCCTTCATTTCCTGACGCAGCGATTTTGCTTCCTGTTCACGCTGCTCCAGTCTGGCCCTGTCTGACGCGGTAAGATCCTTTTCCCGTGCTGCGTACTCAAGCTGTTTCAGTGCCAGATCAAACTGTGCCGTCAGCAGGAAATACTCTATGCGTGCTTCATGTACGGCAAGAATATTATCGGCAAGCCCTTCCGCTTCAGCCAGTTCAAACCAGATCAGCGTGTCAGTCGGATAGTCACGAGTGAGCTGTTTGTAGAGTTGTATGGCCTGCTGCAGCTGGCCTGTCTCACGCAGCGAACGTGCATGCAGCGTACGTACCGGGCGGCTGTCGGGGTAAAGTGCAATCAGTTCTCGAGAAATTTCCAGTGCGCTGGCTGGATCGGCAGCTGCCAGAAAACGCTCGACTCGGCCCAGCAGTAGCCATGGGTGTCTGCGTGCAGTGGCATCCAGAGAGTTCCAGATTTGATCGGCAAGGTTAAAGTCGGCAGCAGCAGTGGCGGCCAGCATCAGGCCATAACGATCGTGCAACTGGTCAGATCTTTGAACGGCAGCTCGGAAGGTGGCAAGTGCCTTCTGCGGAGATTCGCTGTGATGAACCTGAAGCCGTGTACGAATCAGATTGAAGTCGGTGTTGTCGGCATGTGATCGCACGCCAGGCAGCTGGCTGGCACGGTTGAGGGAGTCAGCGATGCGTGACTCGGTCACCGGGTGTGTTAACAGAAATTCAGGCGGGCGCTGGCCATAGAAACGATAGTTGCGCTGCAGGCGTGAAAACATCTGTGGCATGGTGTGCGGGTCGATGCCGGCCTCGACCAATGTCTGCATGCCGACGCGATCCGCCTCCTGTTCGTTGCGACGACTGAAAGCCAGCTGCCCCTGAGCACTGGCCCCCATGGTGGAAGACAGCACAGCCATCCCGCCCTGAGTGTCGGCTGCCGCTACCAGAATGCTGGCGAGCAGGCCTGCCAGCATCAGTGGGCGGTTGCGTCTTTCTTCCTCAAGTCTTTGAGCATAATGGCGCTGACTCAGGTGAGCCAGCTCGTGTGCAATCACTGACGCCAGTTCGCCTTCATTTTCAGCGGCCAGCAGCAATCCGCTATGGATGCCGATGATGCCGCCGGGGACCGCAAAGGCGTTAAAGGTGGGGTTGTCGAGCAGAAACAGTTCTAGCCGGCGATCCTGAACCTGACTTTTGGGCAGTAGACGCCAAAGCAAGTCTTCAAGATATTGATAGCTGATCGGGTCATCCAGCAGCGGAGCCTGACCACGAAGAATGCGCGCCCAGTTGCGGCCCAGGCGATATTCGGCATCCAGGCTGACGGCTGCGGAGCTGGCATCATTCAGCACCGGCAGGTCCGTGCTGGAGCTGCCTGCAGAGGGCAGCAGGGCGGTGGTAAAGCCGGTCGCTGTCACCAGCAGTGTTTGCATCAGTCTTCGCATCATTCTACCGCTGTCAGAATTATCTTGCCGAGCATTATGGTATATAGTGCTTGCCACTCAAGGCCAGTGATTTACGGGAGTTTTCTGCATGTCATCGCCGCCATTTGATCACGAACTGGATACCAGTGGTCTCAGTTGCCCCATGCCACTGCTGAAGGCCAAGCTCGCGTTGCATCAGCTTGAACCTGGACAGGTCTTGAAAGTGATTGCCACCGATGCCGGATCACTGCGGGATTTTCCCGCCTATACTCGGGTTTCTGACCATGAGTTGCTGCAGACGTTCAGCGATGAGCAGTGTTATATCTATTGGATCCGGCGTGGGGCCAGCGCCTGAGGAGCATTAATGCGCAAGATTTTCAGTAAATGGATAGACCGATACTTTTCCGACGAAGAGGCGCTGTTCCTGTTCCTGCTCCTCGCAGGCGGACTGCTTGTAATCCTGTTTCTGGGGCAACCACTGGCACCGGTGATTGCGAGTGTCATCCTGGCATTTCTGATGCAAGGTGTAGTTGACTGGCTGCAACGGCGAGGTGTTGCCCATCTGCTGGCCGTGAGCGCGGTTTTTGTGCTGTTTATCGGCTTTCTCAGTGCCTTTCTGGTTTTCGTGCTACCAATCGTCTGGCAGCAAATGGTGAATCTGTTCAATGAAGCCCCGCGCATGGTCAGCGAGGTTCAGAACCTGCTTCTGGTGTTGCCGGAACGCTATCCGGAACTGATTTCAGAAACCCAGATAAGGGAGATCATTTCAGCCGCCGCCACTGAGCTGAGCCGCTTGGGCCAATGGGTGCTGACCTTTTCGCTTAATTCGATCACCAGCATTATCACCCTCCTGATCTACCTGATTCTGGTGCCCATACTTGTGTTTTTCTTTTTAAAGGATGGCCGCAAGCTGATCACTGGCTGGACCGCCTTTCTGCCCGAAAAACGTCAAATGATGACCAGTGTATGGCATGAGATGGATGTTCAGATTGCCAATTATGTGCGGGGCAAGTCGATCGAAATATTGATTGTGGGGAGTGTGAGTTACATTACCTTCGCTCTGTTTGGCCTCAACTATGCGGCTCTTCTGGCTCTGCTGGTCGGCTTCTCGGTTGTGATTCCCTATATAGGGGCCACGCTGGCAACGCTGCCTGTATTTCTGATTGGCCTGTTCCAGTGGGGTTGGGGCAATGACTTGATGTATCTGATGATTGCCTATGCCGTGCTTCAGGCACTGGATGGCAATGTGTTGGTACCGTTGCTGTTCTCTGAAGCGGTCAATCTGCATCCTGTGTCGATTATCGTCGCGGTGCTGATTTTTGGCAGCCTGTGGGGTTTTTGGGGTATTTTCTTTGCCATTCCGCTGGCAACACTGGTCAAGGCGATTGTCAATGCCTGGCCGAGGGTGGCGGAGGAGCTGGATGCCCCTGCCGAACAGGGCAGGGGCTGAGTCGGATCAGAGGGTCTGCACGGTTTGCAGAACTTCAGCTGCATGCCCTTTAACCTTAACCTTGCGCCACTCATGACGCAGTACTCCTTGCTTGTCGATCAAAAAGGTGCTGCGTTCAATTCCCAGTGACTCACGGCCATACATCTTCTTCAATTTGATGACATCAAACATTTGACACAGCGCCTCGTCCTTGTCGCTGATCAGCTCGAAGGGAAAGGACTGCTTGGCCTTGAAGTTCTCATGGCTTTTAAGGCCATCACGGGATACGCCGAAGATTTCCGTATCCAACGCCTGAAACGCTTCATACAGATCGCGAAAATCCTGACCTTCAGTGGTACAACCCGGTGTGCTGTCCTTTGGATAGAAGTAGATTACGACGTTTTTACCGCGCAGTGCGCTCAGCCTGACCTCGGTATCGCTGGTGGCGTTGGCGGTAAAATCAGGTACGGGCTGGTCGTTAACCGGTGCTGTCATGTTGTTCTGTCCTCGAAAATGAAAAAGTCACCCTCACTACTACGCTAGCCGGGCATAATTCGTTTAGAATGATCGGTCTATTACGATAGCAAAAAAGTGCTGACCGGTTGAGGCTGTTTGTTTGGACCGGTAGCATGAAGCGGCAACCTGAGAGTTCTCAAATTCAAGATGGAGACAGAGATGATTCGCGGCAGTATTGTAGCGCTCGTGACCCCTATGACAGCCAATGGTGATATCGACTGGCCAGCGCTGGACAAGATCGTGGATTTTCATCTCGACAAGGGCACCGATGCCATCGTGGCAGTCGGCACCACGGGGGAGTCTCCTACGCTGGACTACGATGAGCATCTGGATGTGATCCGTGCCATCATCAACCGTGTCGGAGGTCGTATCCCGGTTATCGCCGGTACCGGTGCCAACTCTACTCAGGAAGCGATCGAATTGACGGAGCGGGCCGCCAAAGCGGGTGCCGATGCTTGCCTGCTGGTTACTCCGTACTATAACAAGCCGACCCAGGAAGGCCTGTATCAGCACTTCAAAGCGATAGCTGAAGCGGTTGATATTCCTCAGATTCTTTACAATGTACCGGGCCGTACAGCCTGTGACATGCTGCCGGATACCGTGCTGCGTCTGAGTCAGATCGACAATATTGTGGGCATCAAGGAAGCAACCGGTGATCTGGATCGTGCGCGCGAACTGATCAACAAGGTACCGACCGACTTCGCTGTCTACTCCGGTGACGATGCAACTGCGATCGAACTGATTCTGATGGGTGGTCAGGGTAACATCTCCGTGACCGCCAACGTGGCTCCAACTGAAATGGCTGAGCTGTGTCGTTTCGGTTTGCAGGGTGATACGCAAGCGGCCCGTGAATTACAGGCAAAGCTGATGCCGCTGCACAAGAATCTGTTCGTTGAAGCCAACCCGATTCCCGTCAAGTGGGCTATGGCTGAAATGAAGTTGATCGATTCCGGTATTCGTCTGCCTCTGACAGTGTTGTCCGAGCCGTACCACGAACTGGTCCGCAACTCTCTGCGTGAATCCGGCATCATTTGACAGGAAGCGTCATGCATAATCTCCGAACCATTTGTTTTCCGGCAGATCGGAA
>Ga0209345_10002159_pt1 | contig 22215 bp, 10 predicted proteins | sample Cruoilmetagenom7_FD_187294 | JGI IMG/M metagenome (GOLD analysis project Ga0209345, IMG submission 187294) | Oil polluted marine microbial communities from Coal Oil Point, Santa Barbara, California, USA - Sample 7 (SPAdes) (version 2) | ecosystem: Environmental > Aquatic > Marine > Oil seeps ... | reverse complement strand
CGATCCCGCCGGACAGGGCTGGATGGCATCGGCCATTGCACCGGTCTATCGCCGCAATACCGATTTTCTTGAAGGCGTTGCCGGGCTCGATATCCGTGTTTCAGAAATCATCCGTCAGGTATTGGCGTTAAACCTGCCGTGGGACAGCTATGCCCTGCTGGTGGACAGCAGCGGCACCATTCTGGCGATGCCTGAGGCGGCTGAGCATGACTGGCAGCTGCAGGAGCTGACCGAACATGACTACGCCACGGCGATCAAACAGGACACCTTCAAGCCTGAAGCCTTTAACCTGTTCAAGCGACAAGACAGCCAGCTGCTGGCCGAGGGAATCAACGGTGCCAATGATGGCGTGGTCGCACTGGATCTGGCGGGGGAGCCCAAGCTGGCGGCCTGGTCACTGATCCCGGGTGCCGACTGGCATCTGCTGGTCGTGGCCGATCAGGCGCGGTTATATGCCGATGCCAACGCACTCAAGGCAAGGGTTGATCAGATCGCCATCGGCATGATTGTGGGTCTGCTCGCCTTTTATCTGCTCTTCATGCTGTACCTGTACCGCAAATCCCTGCAGGTCAGCCTGCGGCTGTCACAGCCGATGCGTGGCCTGAGGCGGATGATTCGTGCCATAGGGGATGGCCGTTACCGGCCTGAACCGGTTGCCACTGATATTACCGAACTGAGTTCGGTATCGGATGGTCTGCTTGAAATGGGCAAAACCCTTGAACAAAGTCGGTCGGAGCTGGACGAAGCGAACCGCCGGCTGGCTCGACTGAATCAGGTACTGGAGGCCAGAGTCGAAGAGCGTACGCGCGAGTTGCGGAAAACCAATGCGGACCTGCAGCATGAGCGTGAAGAACTGAATCGACTGATTACCGAGCTCAAGGCGACTCAGGCGCAGCTGGTCCAGTCCGAAAAAATGGCATCAGTCGGTGTGCTGGCGACCGGAGTGGCCCACGAGATCAACAACCCACTGGCGTTTGTCAGTGCCAATGTCACCATTTTGAATGACTATGTGCCATCGCTCATGCGTTTGTATGAACGGGCTGCAGAGTTGGTACCCGAGCCTGATACCCGACACCTGAATGATGTTGAACAGCAGGAGCATTACGCTGATATCACGGACAGTATCAGCGACCTGCTGGCGGATTCCATCGAAGGTGTGCGGCGTATTCGGCACATCACTGAAAGCCTGCTGGAATTCTCGCACTCAGGTGACACCGCCTGGCAGGATTGTGACCTGAACCACTGTATTGAAACCACATTGGTCATTTGTCGCCACGAATACAAATACAAGGCACAGATTGAAACGGATCTGGACACCGAGCTGCCGCTGATTCAGGCGGTGCCGGCCCAGCTGAATCAGGTGATTATGGCGCTGATCGTGAATGCGGCCCAGGCGATCCAGAGCGAAGGCGTGATTCGCATCACAACCCGTCAGTCCGATGGTGATGTCATTCTGGAAGTCTGCGATACCGGCTCGGGCATCACGCCGGAAAACCTGAGCCATATCTTTGAACCATTCTTTACCACCAAGCAGCCGGGTGAAGGCACCGGACTTGGGCTGGCAGTTGCCTACGGCATCATCAACGCCCACCAAGGGCGAATAGAGGTCGAGAGTACGCCGGGTGAGGGCAGTTGCTTCAGTGTGGTGTTACCACTTCGGCACTGATACCGATTGAAATGGCATCCGAGAGTCTTTCAAGCCCGCACCCCTTTTGCAGATAACCATTGGCACCGCCGGCGAGGCACTCGGCAACCACCTGGTCTCGATCACGCCCGGTCATGATCAGAATGGGCGTATTGGGCAACCGGGCGCGGATGCGCGCTACACATTCAACACCAGCACCGTCAGGAAGATTCAGGTCCAGCATCACCAGATTCGGCTCAAATCCGTTTGCCATGAGCTGAATGCTGTCTTCAAGGGTTGGGGCCAGACAGGTCTCAACCTGATCACCCAGCAGTAGCTGCAGCTGTAATTGAGCCAGCTGCGCACAGTCGCTGTCATCATCAATAATTAAAATTCTGTTCATGGTCTTATGCAAATAAAAGGCAGCGTATAGAACCAGGTCATAGTTTTACCCGTACACCAGTAAGCACATTTAACCTGGTTCCTCCGAGCCTGCGATGTATCAGGTCTTCCCAGGAGTACATAATGTTCAACAGCACATCACGAATCGCTCAGAAGTCGCTGCAGCAAACCACCATAGCGGTCATCACCATTGATGACCAGAATCGGGTTATTTTTTACAACGATGCAGCCGAGCAACTCTGGGGGCACCCGCGTAACAGCGTTATCGGTCAGAATGTAAAAATGCTGGTGCCGCGGCAGCATCAGAACAACCACGATCGCTATGTGAATCGTCACCGCAGCGAGGGAGATGACCGCATCGTCGGCTCGGCCGTTGAGCTGGAGATTGAGCGCAAGGATGGCACCAATACCTGGATCAATATTACCCTCTCTCAGGTCACTGTTGGCAAGCGCAAGTTCTACACGGCCTTTGCCCGCGACTGCTCACGTGAGCGGGAAGAGCGCTCGGCCACCGAGCAGGTACTGGCGCAGGCCAATGATGCTGTTGTGACCATCAACGACAAGAACGAGATCATCTTCTGCAATCAGGCGGCCATCGACCTCTGGGGATATGCCCGTGATGAACTGCTGGGGCAGAACGTGCGCATGCTGGTCAGCCCGGAGCATCGCGGTAACCATGACAGCTATGTCAATCGCAATCGAGAGACCGGTGTTAACCGCATTATAGGCAAGCCGATCGAGCTGCCGGTGCACTGCAAGGATGGCCGTCAGAAGTGGGGGCTTTTCACTCTGGCACGAGTTGTTACGGGTGGCCGGGTACTGTTTACCGCGTTTGTGAAGGATGTGACCGATGATGTTAAACGACGCGATGAGATAGCCATGCTGTCGCTGGTGGCCAATGAGACCAGCAACGCTGTCGTAATCACCGATGCCAAAGGTGCCATCGAGTATGTAAACCGTGGCTTTACTCGCATGACCGGCTATGAGCTTGAGCAGATCAAGGGGAGGGTTCCGGGCAGCTTCCTGCAGGGGCCTGACACCAATCCTGAAACGGTTGCTCACATTCGTGACAGGCTTTCTCATGCAGAGCCCTTTTACGAAGAGATTCTGAACTACGACAGCCGTGGCAAGCCTTACTGGATTGCGATGTCGATCAACCCGGTGATGGGTGAGAACGGACGCATCAGCAAGTTCGTGTCGGTTCAGGCCGATATCACCAAAACCAAGCAGGAGGCCAAGGACTCGATGGAACGCCTGGCGTTGATGGACGAGGCGCTGATGGTGGTTGAGTGGAGCCCGGAAGGCAAACCGGTTCACTTCAATGAGCTGTTTTGCCAGCGTGCCGGTGGCCGTGAGGATGCCATGCGTGCCTGTAACAGCATCTGGTCACAGATTGGCAACCGGCGTCAGCAGCAAACCGACGCCGGCCAGATCAAGATGATCGTCGGTTTTGACGATCACCAGGGCGTTGCCCGCTCGTTTGATGCTCGCCTGTGTGAACTGAAGGACTTTGAAGGCCGTGTGACCCGCTATGTCATGTTCGGTGTCGATATTACGGACCGTCAGGCCGCGGTTAAAGAGACCAATCAGGCGATGGAGGAGCTGCTGTCTGTGGGTGAAGAGATCGGCAACATCATCGGCAGTATTTCCGGTGTGGCTGACCAGACCAACCTGCTGGCACTGAATGCGGCCATCGAAGCGGCACGGGCGGGTGAAGCCGGCAGAGGCTTTGCGGTGGTGGCGTCCGAGGTGCGCAACCTGGCCGGGCGTTCATCCGAGGCGGCTGATCAGGTAGGCAAGCTGGTCGCGGCTACCCGTGACCGGATTGATCAGCTCGCCAGCTCCCTGGACAAGATTGCTGACTGACCTCAGGGAGGGAAACGAGTGTTTTAAATACTCTTTATTCCTTCATGAAAGCTCATTAAGCTGTCATTCAACTAAGACAAGTTTAAGGCTACCTTGATGTCAGGCTCCCAGCGAAAACCAAACACAATTGCACTGGTCGGAATCGGTGCGTCCGCTGGCGGTCTGGAGTCACTCACACGTCTGGTGTCCGAGATGTCGCCGAAGGCACATCTGAGCTTTGTTATTCTGCAACACCTGTCTCCGTCTCATCGCAGCATGATGGCGGAAATTCTGGGGCGTGAGACCACGCTTGAAGTGATCGACCTTGAAGATGCCACCGAGCCGCAGGCCGGCGTTGTCTATGTGGTACCCTCCAGCTACAACGCCAGCATACACAACGGCCGCTTGCACCTTCATCCAGCCGAGCCTGAGAGGGTGCCCAAACCCTCGATCAATGAATTCTTCATCTCTCTGGCGGCTGAAAAGGGGGAATCGGCGGTCGGCATCGTGTTATCGGGGACCGGCTCTGATGGCACCGCCGGACTGAGGGCCATTCAGGCAGCCGGCGGTATTACCATTGCACAGACACCGGACTCGGCGAAATATCCGGGCATGCCTGAGTCAGCCATTGAAGCCGGTGTCGCCGATTTCGTCATGACACCGGAGCAGATCGCGGAGCGTCTTCCCCTGTTGGTGCCGGAGCGCAGTGAAGCACCCGTGGCCGAATCAGCCGTCAGTCAGTTGCTGACACTGTTGAAGCAGCACTGTCAGGTTGATTTTTCCGGCTACAAGGCGGGTACCCTGGCACGGCGCATCCGCAGAAGAGTGGTGGCAACAGGCCATCAGGAGACCCGCGAGTATCTGCAGTGGGTGGAGGCTCATCCGGAGGAGCTGGAACTGCTCTCCCGCGATATTCTGATTTCGGTAACCTCCTTCTTTCGCGACAAGGAAGCCTTTGCTGCCCTGAAGGATAAGATCGGGGCGATCTGTGATGCGCGGCAGAATGACGAAGAGATCCGTGTCTGGGTGGCCGGTTGCGCCAGCGGGGAAGAGGCTTACTCCATCGCCATCGTGTTTGCACAGGTGCTGGGTGAGCGGGTGATGTCTCAGCCGTTACAGATTTTTGCGACCGATATTGACGAAGATGCGCTGAACACGGCAAGGCGTGGCCTTTATCCTGCCGCTGCTCTGGCATCGCTCGCGCCCGAGGTGCTGCAGATGTTCTTTCGCCCGGCGCACAAGCATTATGAGGTCAGCAAACGGCTGCGCGACATGATTGTGTTTGCCCGCCATAACCTGGTGGATGACCCGCCCTTTTTGCGTCTCGACCTGATAACGTGCCGCAATGTACTGATTTATTTTGATAATTCGCTGCAGTCACGGGTGCTTCAGCGCTTTCACTTTGCTTTGCGTGAGCCCGGTGTCCTGTTTTTGGGCCGATCGGAAAGCGTGGCGCAGGCAGAGCAGCTGTTCAGCCCGGAAAATCGTCGTGAGCGTTTGTTTCGCAAGCAGGGAGCCAGCATTCCCATGCCGGCGCTGGCAACTCGGCCAAAGGTGCAGCCACCGCCCGGGCGTCAGCGCAATGATCATCTGCAACTGCTTTTGGGTGCTTTAACCCGCCACCTTAACGCCACGATTGCACTATGCGACAGTCAGGGACGTATTCTCCACACCGCAGGTGATGTCGAGCTGTTTTTCCGGTTCCCCTCCGGCAGTGCTGAAACCACCATTTCCGATGTTGTAGTCGAGCCTTTTCGAGGTGAGGTGATGGCGCTGTTGCACCGCTTCGGTAAAAACCGACAGCTGCAGCAGGGAAGACCACGCGCTTTTGCTGAGCGCCAATGCCAGGTCAGTGTGATTGCCGTAACACCGCACCAGGAAAGTGCCTGTGTGGTGATGATCAGTGATGTACTCATTGGGCGGCAGCCAGAGGTTCTGAAAAATGTTTCCGAACTGTTGCCCCAGGCTGAGATGGCAGAGGAGCTGAGCGCCACGCGAGAGCATCTGCAGGCTCTGATTGAAGAGCTGGCGACCGCCAACGAGGAGATGCAGTCGCTCAATGAAGAAGCGCAAGCCTCGAATGAAGAACTGCAGGCGACCAACGAGGAGCTCGAGGCCGCCAATGAAGAGCTTCAGGCGACCAATGAAGAACTGGTCAGCCTGAATGAAGAGATGAACGTCAAAACCAGCGAGCTGAGTCAGCTCAACAGTGAGTACACGCATCTGTACGACTCACTGGACTTCCCCATTCTGGTGTTTGACAACGATGGCTGTCTGCGACGCTTTAATGCCCCGGCAGGGCGGCGCTTCAACCTGCGTCCCACCGCTGTCATGCAGCACATCGACCGCATCCGCCTGCCCGAATTTCTGCAGCCGGTCCGAGAGCTGATGCAGTATGTCATCAGCCATGGTGACCGTGAAGAAAAGCTGCTGACTGCAGAAGGGCGGTCGTTGCAGCTCACGGTTACGCCGGGGCTGGATACACAGGACCGAATCCAGTCGCTGGTCGTAACGCTGGTGGATATTACCGAGATTGCCAAAACGCAGTCAGCACTCAAGGAGTCTCAGGCTCAGCTGAATACCTTGATGGAAAACAGCACTGTGTTGATGGCGATGAAAGACCTGTCAGGACGGTATCTGTTTGCCAATCGGCGCTTCCTTGAAGCCTTTGCACTTGATCCCGACGGTTATCAGGGCAAGAGCGATTTTGAACTGTTTCCGGAGCTGTTTGCCGGCAGCGTCTGGACCTGTGACCTGGAAACGATGCGCAGCGGAAAAATCGCCGAGGCGGAGCATATCTGGGAGCTTGGCGGGCGCAGGGGGTTCTACCCCGTTACTGCCAGAAGCGTTTATCGAAGTGTTGCTGAAGTCTGAAACGGCAGCCGATGAAAGGGAGGTGTGACCCATGGATCAGAGCAGCAGAGGTTTTCTGGCTGATTGTGAAAAAGAGCAGTTGCACGCCAGTGGTGCCATACAGTGCTCCGGTGCGTTGCTGGTGTTGAATGCGGCCCTGGAACCAACCCACTGGTCAGCCAACTTCAAACACCTGACGGGGATGGCCCCGGCGGATATGCAAAGGCTGTTGCAGCGGGAAAAACAGATCCCCGCCATCAGGAGCCTGTCCGAAACACCCGGCAGCCGGCTGTATGTTGAGGCGGCTATTGAATCTGAAGCGGGGATGTTGGATCTGGTGATCAGCCGTGGAGACGATCACCGGGTCATGCTTGAGTTCCTGCCGGCAGACGCATCGCGGTTCACACCCGCCTGGATAGCCCCGCCCGAAATGAAATCCATTGTCGATACGGAGCAGCTGCAGCAGCTGCGCAGGGATTTGACCGCCTGGGTGGCCGAGGTAACCGGTTTTGAGCGGGTGATGTACTACCAGTTTCTTGAAGGTGGTGATGGCGAAGTGGTCGCGGAAACCTGTGATGAACGTTGTCACGGCAGCTATCTTGGACTGCGTTTTCCCGCCAGTGATATCCCGCAAATAGCCCGCAGTATTTATCTTCAAAACCCATGGCGTGTGATCTCGGACGCAGCAGCCGAATCCGTACCGCTGCTGGGTGAGGGCCGTACAAACCTTACCTGGTGTGATCTGCGCAGTGTGTCGCCCGTCCATGCGGTCTACATGCAGAATATGGGCGACAGGGCGTCCTTCTCCCTGCCCGTCACCACGGGGCAGGAGCTGGAGGCGTTGATCGCCTGTCACAGCTCTTTACCCGGAGCCCTGCCCCTTGCACGGCTGAAAGCCGTTCATGAAGCGGTGCGCAGCTACAACATGCTGCTGCGTGATTTCAGGTCACGTACCCGTGTGCGCCTCGTGGATGAGATTACGCGGACAATCCAGCGTGAGCTGGAGCGTCAGGCCGGCGATGCCGAAGCGTGGCAGCATCTGAGCCATTGGCTGTTGCGCGAGTTTGAAGCCGACGCGCTGGTGTGGTGCCAGGATGGTCAGGTTACAACCGCAGGCGTGGCGGTTGAACAGGAGCTGATCAGGCAGCTCGATGAGTGGTTCAGCAGGCATTGCCAGGAGCTGGTGTTCATCGAAGATCACTTGAGGAACACGCTTTCTGCCGATGTGCTGACCTCGATTGCCGGGGCTGCAGGCTTGCGCTTTCGACGCAAGGGAGAGGCTGCCGCTTCCCGGCTTTATCTGCTGCGATCAGAGCAGGTGGAAGAGGTATCATGGGGAGGCAATCCAGACAAGCCGGTGGAGCACCATGACGGTGTACTGGGTATAGCGCCGCGACGCTCGTTTGCCAAATGGGTGGAAAAAAGGCTGGGTTACAGTCGTGCCTGGGGTGGTACGACCCGCCTGAAACTGTTGCGCCTGAGAGATGAACTGCAGCGATTTGAAGGCGCGCTGCCCTGTGATGCTGCAACCGAAACAGATGCCGAATGAAGATCAGGCAGATGCCGCCACACACATTTGTTTAAGGGTTTCGAGCTTTTCCAGGAACTGAAGGGAGGTATGTTCAGTCAAAGGGGTATCATGGATCATATAAGCCTCAAGCCATGACTCGCACGCCTCTGCAGCACTTCCAATTTCATGACACTGATAACAGGCAGCGGCACCGGAAAGCTTATGCAGCTCGCGGTGTAACTGGTCAATATTGTCTGCCTGAAAGGCACTGCCCTGACCGATGCAGGCGGCTGTCAGCGCGTTGATACGGGCCAGGCGATTCGGTATCCCATTCAGAAATGTTTGCTTTAGCCTGATGAAGTTTTCGGTCATCAACCCCTCCTGAGGTGCCATCGGCAGCGTGTTGAGTCCATTACGTCCATAATGTTAGTGTGGTATAAAGACGACATAAAATCATTAGCAGCAGCCCAACAATGTTAAGAGTCGCAATTGTAGAAGATGATATGGATCAGGCTCGCCTGTTTGCGTTCTGGCTCAATAATCATGGCTATGAAGTTACGCTCTTTGTCTCAGGTGAGTTGTTGGTTGAGGCCCTGACCAAGGCAGGACAGCATTTCGACCTGATTTTGATGGATTGGGTTCTGCCAGGCAATAACGGTATCGAAACCATGAAAGCTGTTATCGGCAGCTCTGGTTCCCCTGTTGTCTTTCTCACCGGAAAAAAACAGGATCATAACTTGGCTGAGGCCCTCAACTCAGGTGCAGACGACTTTATCAGTAAGCCCGTAAGTGAAACCGTCTTGCTGGCACGTGTACATGCTGTATTGAGGCGCCACGGGAAAGTACATCATCTCTCCTCAGGCCTTTTTATCAGCCGATCGGATTGCCAACTCTGTTTGGGTGAACATAAGCAGAATCTTACAGCTGCGGAATTGTCACTTATGCAGGTGTTTCTCCAGAATGAAGGTATTTTGCTGCAGCGAGATGAGCTTGCAGAAAGTGTCTGGGGTGATGTGACAAAGGCTGAAGAGGGGCGGGCACTTGATCTTTTGATCAGTCGGCTGCGAAAGAAACTGCAACAGTTCAACCCTGTACCCGCCAAAATTACCAGCCGTTATGGCCAGGGCTATGTATTTGAGAAATTAACTGAATGAAGCGTGCTCAAGCTTCCCCCCCTCAGCCTGAAGTGGAGCACTTCAACACTTACCCAAAGTGGATCTTGCTCATTGGCCTGTTGCTTTCAGCCGGTGCGATTCTGTTTATCCATTTTTATACGAGTCAAAGCCGAATTTGGGCCGATGAACAGGGACGCCTTACTGTCCAGGCTGACGCCATGCGGCAAAATATCGAATATCAAATAGAAGCGGCGCACAATGTATTGATTGATATTCGAGATAACCTCGCATCAAGCCTGCTGACTGCAGCGCCGCATGAAGCAATAAAAGAGTTTTCTACTCAAAGCCTGGTATCAAAGCTGAACATCATGGCCGGTGTTCGCACGTTGGGTGTGGTTGATCGTAACGGCAACATGGTAGCCAGTAGCCGTAAGGCGATCATAGGTCGAAACTACAGTGACAGAGATTACTTTCTGGTCCCGAAAGCGGACAAAAAGGTTGGCAGGCTTTATGTTGGGGCTCCATTTAATGTCAGGCCTGGAGATGCCTGGACTGTAAGCTTCAGCCTTGTGGTGGTCGACTCCAGTGGTGAGTTCAAAGGGGTTGTATTTGCTGCGCTTGACCAGAGTTTCTTCTCTGCGCTGCTCTCTTCAATGAACTACGCGCCGGATATGTGGACAGCAATAGCACATGGCAACGGCCGCCAGTTCATGATGACGCCCGAGCGGGCAGGGATGAACGGGCTCGATCTCTCAGACCCGGATTCAATATTCAGTCAGCATATGGCCAGTGGAAAGTCTGAAAGTGTGCATGTCGGCCGGGTGCTGGCAACATCTGATGAGCGAATAATGGCGCTGGTTACCATCGATTCACCGGATCTGGAGATGGACTGGCCATTGGTGTTGGGTACAGGAAGAAATGTAAGAGCCGTTTTTGCACTGTGGAACAAAGACCTCAAACTGGGATTGATTTCTTATGCACTGGTTGCTTTGGTATCAGTGCTTTTGCTCTTTCTCTATGTGCGCCGTGAGCGTGCCCAGGCCGCGCTGAGAAATGACCTGACTGTGGCGTTGTTGGAAAAGCGTAGGCGCCTTGCCGGCATTCTTGAAGGCACTAATGTTGGCACTTGGGAATGGCAGGTTCAGTCAGGTGATGTGATATTCAATGAGCGCTGGGCCAATATAGTGGGGTATACCCTGGACGAGTTGCAGCCGCTCAGTATCGAGACATGGATCAAACTCACCCATCCTGATGATCTGGCGCGCTCAGATCAGTTGCTGCAACGTCATTTCACCGGGGAGTTGGACTATTACGAGTGTGAAGCTCGCATGCGGCACAAGTCGGGCGAGTGGGTCTGGGTGTTGGATCGCGGGCGTGTCATGCAGTGTGAGCCCGATGGTACCCCGCAGGTGATGATGGGCACCCATACAGATATTACGGACAAGAAAAAAGCTGAGTTGAGGCTGCATGCATTTGCCGAATCACTGGAGCGCTACAATCACGAGCTTGAACAGTTTGCCAGTGTGGTTTCTCATGATTTGAGGCAGCCTATCGGAATGGTCAGCAGTTATCTTGAGCTGTTACGTCTTCGTTATGGTGCTCAACTCGATGATGGCGCTGATAGCATGATTGCGGCGGCAGAGCGTGGTGCGCGCAGGCTCGATACCATGCTGCAAGGGTTGCTGGAGTATGCGCGTACGGGTCTTAATGAGGAGCCGCCAAGCAAGGTGTACATGGTGGATGTGATCACCGATGTGCGCGAGCTGCTGAATACCGAAATTGAACAATCACACACCCGGCTCATATGCTCTCCTTCGGTGGGTGCTGTCACCATAATGGCCTGCCGAGATGATTTGCTGCGCCTGTTTATGAATCTCATCTCGAATAGCATCAAGTACCGAAAGCAGGATGTTGACCCTGTCATTGAGCTAAGTGCTGAACGTACCGAAGCTGGCTGGTGTTTCAAGTTGGTGGATAACGGTATCGGCTTTGAACCCTCGCAATCTGCACGCCTGTTCGGGATTTATCAGCGTCTGCACCTGAATACAGAATACCCTGGCAGTGGCGTAGGCCTTGCGATATGCAAAAAGATTGTAGAGCGCTATCAAGGCGAAATCGGAATCGAATCGGCAGGCCCTGGAACAGGCGTAACCGTGCGTTTTGCAATAGGCCGCGGTACCCATTAAATCAAGGTGTTGTGGTTGATACAGTTTAGATACATTCAAGATGTATCAAATTAAACACGGGCGTAACATGTGTGTATTAGTTGCAGATTAATCTAACACGCAGGTAACGCCACATTATGAAAAAGAACTTGCCCGTTACACAGGTAGAAGAAAGCTACTCTGCCTCTGCGAATATTCTCTCCACGACCAACCTCAAAGGTGCCATCACCTACGTTAACCCGGACTTCATCAAAGTCAGCGGTTTTACCCGTGAGGAGTTGCTGGGGCAAAACCACAACATGGTTCGCCATCCGGATATGCCGCCGGCTGCGTTTGGCCAGCTTTGGGATACGGTCAAGTCAGGCGAGTCCTGGATGGGCATGGTCAAAAACCGCTGCAAAAACGGCAACCACTACTGGGTAGATGCCTACGTCACGCCGATTGAAAAAGATGGTGAAGTGAAGGAGTACCAGTCGGTTCGGCGCAAACCCGCGCGCGAGTTTGTACAGCGGGCCGAGCAGGTTTACCCGCATTTGATGGCCGGTAAAACCCCGCGAGCCCTTAAAGACACTTTATCCCTGAGCAGCAAGAACCTGCTCTGGTTACTGTTGCCCATTATCAGCACGGTGCTGGCATTTGTGTTGGCAGATGGCCAAGGCGCGCTGCAGCTGGCCATCGCCTTGAGTGGTGTCGTACTTGCCGCAGCCGGCCAGCTTTTCACTTTACAGCCGATCAAGCAGGCCGTGGCCAAGGCCACCAGTGTCATTGATAACCCGGTTGCGCGTTATATCTACACGGGACGGCGTGATGATGTGGGTCAACTGCTGCTGGCAATGAAGGCCTTGGAGTCCGAAACCGCCGGTTTGATTGGGCGCATTGCGGACTCGGCAGACACCATGATGCAGAACACACGCACGCTGGGTAAAGCGGTTGATCGCTCCCATGAAGGGGTGCAAAGCCAGTTTGCCGAGACGGACCAGGTGGCTGCGGCGGTGAATGAAATGACGGCCAGCATTCAGGAGGTGGCAGACAATGCCCACAACACCTCCAGCGCGGCGGGAGAGGGTCGCAATCAGGTTGAGCAGGGGCGTCAGGTTGTGACCGATATGGTGCAGATGATCGGTTCGCTGAGAGAAGATATCAGCCGAGCAGCGGGCGTGATCAATCAGGTACAAAGCAGCAGCAACGAAATATCGACCGTATTGGATGTCATCAATGGTATCGCCGAACAGACCAACCTGCTGGCGTTGAATGCCGCGATCGAAGCGGCACGGGCCGGTGACGCCGGGCGCGGTTTTGCAGTGGTGGCGGATGAGGTGCGCTCTCTTGCCAGCCGAACCAGCAGCTCAACCGGTGAGATACGCAACATGATCAAACTGCTGCAGGATAACTCGCGCATGGCCGTAGAGGCGATGGAAACCGGTCAGCAGCAAACCGAGGAGTGTGTTGACCAGGGGAAAACCACGGTGGCATCGCTGGAGCAGATTTGGCAGTCGATCAGCCAGATCAATGATATGAGCATGCAGATCGCCGCGGCGGTTGAAGAGCAAAGTGCGGTGGCTGAAGAGATCAACCGCAGTGTGGTGACCATTCGTGACATGTCAGAAAGTAACCTGGATGCGGCAAGTCAGAGCGGCTCGGCCAGTGATGAGGTTCTGCAAGTGGCGACCGGGTTCCGTGATTTGGCGGGGCAGTTCTGGGCGAAACAAGGCAATTAGTCACATTGGGGTATAACGGCGCGATGCGGTTAGATGACGTCAACACGGTCATGGCCCAGCTCAGGGCACAATTTATCGGTCAGCTGCCTGAAAGGTTAGCGGTCCTCCATGAACTGGTCGTGCAGCTGGAATTGCCAGATCTGAGCGCGGAGTCCTTGCATAACCTGCATCGGCTTGCACACAGCCTCAATGGCAGCGCAGGTACCTTTGGACTGCGTCAGTTGAGTGATGCCGCCCGAAGGGTTGAGTTGTTGCTGGATGGTTTTCAGAAGGCGGAGCAGACCGAGCGCCAGTCACGGCATGATGAGCTGACAGAGGCCATCAAACACCTTCAGCACATGATGATCGCAGCTCCCGGCATGCAGGCATCGACATCAACTGTACCTCCATCCAAAGTCACACACCGGCCTCAAGCCAAACCGATGGTGTACGTGGTGGATGACGAGCCGCAGCAGGGCGAGCAGACATGTCAATTTCTGCAGCAAGAGGGCTACTGCACTCGCCTGTATACCACTCTGGAAGGCTTCGGAGCCGCCATGCAGGCATTGGAGCCGCCGGCTGCCGTGCTGATGGATATGGTCTTCCCTGAGGGCGATATGGCAGGGGCAGAGTATATTCAGAAGGTTAAGGGAACCTGTGGGAAGGCGTTTCCGCCGGTACTTTTTCTGTCAGTGCGTCGAGATCTCGATGCGCGGCTTGCAGCCTATCGCAGCGGCTCGGCTCTGTACCTTAACAAACCGGTTAACCCTGCGCGCCTTGTGCGTAAGCTTGATGAGCTAACCGGCCGGGTGCCTGTGCAGCCATATCGAGTCCTGATGGTGGATGATGAGGCGCTGGTGCTTGAGGCCCAAGCTATCTCGCTGCGAGCCGCCGGAATGAATGTGATCACGCTGAATGATCCGCGCCAGATCCTGTCTCAGATTGAAACCATTGATCCGGAAGTGTTGATTCTTGACTACCATATGCCGGATATCAACGGTCCAGAGATTGCGGCGCTGTTGCGTGAAGATGAGCGCTATCAGCAATTGCCCATTGTCTTTCTCTCCTCTGAACAGGATGAAAACTGGCAACTTAAGGCGCTTGGCCTGGGGGGGGATGATTTTCTTGTCAAACCGGTGGATGAACGCTATCTGGTTCGTCGCGTGCAGGCCCGCGCACATCGTTCACGTGAGTATCGAGCGCGTGAACTGCAGTTGCAACAGATTCTGTATGAACGTGAGCGAGAGCATTTGGCACTGGATCATCACGCCATCGTAAGCATAGCTGACTGCTCCGGCGATATTACGTATATCAATGATCTGTTCTGTGATATCAGCGGTTACGCACGTGAAGAGTTGATCGGTCAAAACCATCGTATTCTCAAATCCGGTGAGCACCCTGAAAATTTTTATCATGAGATGTGGGCGACCATTGTGTCGGGTCAGGTCTGGTTTGGTGAGGTGTGCAACCGGCGTAAGGACGGCAGTGTTTATTGGGTAGAATCCACCATTACCCCGTTCCTGGATGATAGGGGACAACCTTATCAATACATTTCGATTCGTACTGATATTACCCATGTCAAGGCGGCTCAGGCAGAGCTTGAGCAGGCCAAAATCGAGGCTGATGTCAGCAAGCAACGCCTTCAGCGGGGCCAGTTTTTTGCCAATATAGGTACCTGGGAATGGAATATTGAGAGCGGTGAACTCTTCTGGACGGAACGCATAGCCCCCCTGTTTGGCTACCCCGAGGGGAATCTTGAAACCTCCTACGCCAATTTCCTGGCGGCCATTCACCCGGATGATCGTCAAGCGGTGACAGATGCGGTTGATGCCTGTGTGTCCGATGATGAGCCCTATGATATTGAGCATCGGGTGTTGTGGCCTGATGGAACTGTGCGCTGGCTGTCAGAGCGCGGAGCGGTTGAGCGTGACAGCGCGGGTAAGCCCCTGAGAATGTTGGGAGTCGTACAGGACATTCATGATCGGAAATCGGCCGAGCGTGGCCTGTTTGAGCGTGAGCAGTCCTTGCGCCAGGCACAAAAACTCGCGCGTCTGGGCGATTGGCATGCCGACCTTAAAAACGGCCAGCTTTATTGGTCAGATGTGATTTACGAAATCTTTGGATACTCGCCGGGCGAGGTAAAGCCCAGTGTCGACTTGTTCAAGCGCGCTGTTCATCCTGATGATCGAGTCATGGTTGAGGACAGTGAGCGGCGGGCATGGGAAACCAATTTGCATGATGTTGTACATCGAATTGTACGCCCCAATGGGGAGATCCGTTATGTGCATGAGTTGGCCACTGCCGAGCGCGATGCCGAAGGGGGCGTGATTGGTTTTAAGGGTACGGTTCAAGACGTTACCGATTTGAAGAAGGCTGAACAGGATCTACTGATTTTTCGTCGCGTTTTCGATGCCTCAGCGCAAGGCATTGGAGTCGCGGATGCTTCGGGGCGACTGCTTTACAGCAATCCGGCGCATGATCGTCTGCACGGCTATGAACCACAGGAGTACATGGGTAAAAAGTTCAGCCTGTTCTTGTCTGAACAAACCAGGCTATGGGCCTATGATGCCATCATGGGGGCTGTGTCGAGGGGAGAGAGTTGGTCAGGGTTGCTGCCTTTACTGCGTAAAGATGGGACAGAAGTTGTTACAGCCTCCAACGTGGGAGGCATTGCAGATGAAAGCGGAAAAGTCCAATACATCTTTAATATACTCAGTGATTACGGGCCGGAACTGGCTCGTCAACGGCAGCTGGCCACAGCCAAGGAGGAGGCTGAGCGTGCGAGCCAGGCCAAGTCAGCTTTTCTTTCCAGTATGAGCCATGAGTTGCGCACCCCAATGAACGCAATCCTTGGGTTTGGGCAGATCCTTGAGTACGACGATACACTGGATCCTGACCAGCAGGAAAGTGTGCATGAAATCCTCAAGGCAGGTAATCATCTGCTCGAGTTGATCAATGAAGTGCTGGATTTGGCAAAAGTCGAATCCGGTCAGCTCAGCCTGTCACTGGAGTCAGTAGAGCTGCCTTCTGTGCTGGACGAATGTATTTCGTTGATTCAGCCGCTGGCACGAAAACGTGACGTTCGCATACAGAGCCGCTGTCTGGACAACATAAAGGTACGTGCTGACCGCACTCGGCTAAAACAGGTCGTGCTCAATCTGCTTTCAAATGCAGTCAAATACAACCGAGAAGGTGGTCAGGTAAACCTGAAAGCGCAGCTTGATGGCGATAATACATTGCGTTTACTGATCAGTGATACGGGCAATGGGGTGCCCTCTGAACGGCTTAATGAGCTGTTTGAGCCTTTCAATCGACTTGATGCTGAAGCGACTGATGTTGAAGGGACCGGTATCGGTCTTACCATCAGTCGCCGAATTATGGAGCTGATGGGAGGCAGTATTGGTGCCGACAGTGAAGTGGGCGTTGGGAGTACATTTTGGCTGGATTTACCACTGGCAAGCCAAGTCGATGGCAATGCTTCAGTGGGCCTTCAGGATGAGCCGCAACAGCGTTCAGCGGATGGAGAGGGGCAACAGCTTGTTCTCTACGTTGAGGATAATCCGGCTAATCTGAAACTGGTTGCCAATATTCTCGGCAAGCTGCCTCACATCCACCTGTTAAGCGCACATATGCCTGACCTTGGCCTTGAGCTCGCGCAGGCGCGCAAACCTGACCTGATTCTGCTGGATATCAATATGCCTGGAATGGACGGTTATCAGATGCTGAAAATCCTCAAGCAAAACCCTGAACTGAAACAGATACCAATTGTTGCCGTGACGGCCAATGCCATGCCGCGGGATATTCAACGTGGCAAGGAGGCAGGTTTCACAGACTATGTTACCAAGCCGATTCAGGTGCGTGAGTTTCTGCAGCGGATAGAGCACTGGCTGGCCAAGGTAGACAGCACGATATGACAGAGCAACTGACCTCACGCACTGCCGCACGTATTCTTATTGTCGATGACGAGCCGGCCAACCTTAAACTGCTGGACAAAATGCTGGCAATACAAGGTTATCAGCAACGCATTCTCATTCAGGATCCGCGCGACGTGCTGCCCAGCTATCAAACACAGCGTCCTGATCTGATATTGCTGGATATCAACATGCCTTACCTGGATGGCTATCAGGTGATGGAGCAACTGAAAGAGCTTAATGACCCTCTTTTACCACCAATAGTTATCCTGACGGCACAGCATACCAAGGATTATCTGCTTCGAGCCTTGGCGGGTGGCGCGCGTGATTTTATAAGCAAACCGTTTGATCGTAATGAGTTGTTGATGCGGGTACGTAACTTGCTTGATGCGCAACTGGCTCACAGAATGCTGCACGATCAGAAAAATACGCTTGAACGCATGGTGCATGAGCGTACTGAGCAGCTTCATCACACCCGGCTACAGGTCGTTCAGCGTCTGGGCAAGGCTGCAGAGTACCGTGATGAGGAAACAGGCAACCATATATTGCGCATGAGTCATATCTGCGCCCTTTTGGCCCGCAAAGCGGGCTGGAGTGAGGAGCAGTGTGATCTGATTCTCAACGCCAGCCCGATGCATGATATCGGCAAGATTGGTATTCCCGATGCCATCTTGCAAAAACCAGGCAAGTTAGAGCCTGATGAGTGGTCCATTATGAAAACCCACGCCGAGATTGGAGCGAAGCTGCTTGATGGGGACAACTCGGAGCTGTTCCGAATGGCCAGGGAAATTGCCATCAGTCACCACGAAAAGTGGGATGGGAGTGGTTACCCCAATGGTCTGTCCGGTGAAGCAATTCCGCTGTCCGGTCGCATCGCGGCCTTGGCTGATGTATTCGATGCACTAACCTCGGAAAGGCCCTATAAAAAAGCCTGGACGATAGAGGCAGCCGTGGCATTGATAAAGGATAACAGCGGCAAACATTTTGATCCGGCGTTGGTGCCAATCTTCCTGGACAGCCTTCCTGGTATTCTCGAGATTCGAGATCGTTTTTCTGAAGAATATGAGATCAGCTGATGCAACGACCGGAAGCCCCCTTTGATGAGCAGGCTCGTTTAGAAGCACTGTATGCGCTTGGGTTGCTCGACACAGTGCCTGAAGAGCGGTTTGATCGCCTGACACGTTTGGCGTCTCAGGTTTTCAATGTGCCCATTGCACTGGTTTCACTGGTAGATGAAACCCGGCAGTGGTTCAAGTCGAGCCAGGGGGTTAGCGCCTGTGAAACCGGGCGGGATATCTCTTTTTGTGGACATACTATTCTCGGTGACGATCTTTTTATAGTGAGCAATGCGTTACAGGACAGACGTTTTGCTGATAATCCTTTGGTCACAGGTGAGCCCAATATTCGTTTTTATGCAGGAGCGCCACTGCACAGCGTCGAAGGTTACCGACTGGGTACTTTGTGCCTCATTGATAGCCAGCCACGCACACTCAGCCCGGAAGAGTGCAGCATGCTGCGGGATCTGGCTGATTGTGTTGAGCGTGAGCTCAACCTGCTGGCGGAAAAGAAGCTGAATGCTCTTTTGATAGACAGTGAAAGGCGGCACAAGACGGTATTGCAATCATTACCTGATGCCGTTTTTGTACTTGATGCCGCGGGCGTCTTTTTGGACAGCAATGAGCATACTGACCTGCTGGTTCCAAGGGAGCAGTTGATCGGTGAGCGTCTTGAAAGCGTGTTTGCCGAGGGTCTGGCCCAGCGCTGTCGTCAGGCTATGGCACATGTACTGCAGAGCAGTGAAGCTCAGCAGTTTCAGTGTGAGCTGAATCTGGTGAAAGGGGTGGAGTACTTTGAGGCCAGAGTAAGACGGCTCGGTGACAATGAAATATTGCTGGTACTGCGAAACATCACGTCAGAGCTGGCCGATAAGGCTGCACTGCAAGATAGCCAACGTATGACTGAAGTGATTGCTGCAGCCCAGTCGCGGTTCATCCGAGCACAGGATCGACGCAAGGCTTTTGATGGCCTGCTCAATGACATCCTTATGCTGACAGGCAGCCAGTACGGTTTTATTGGTGAAGTGCTTTATCACTCGGATGGTGCGCCTTACTTAAAAACGTATGCCATTACCAACATTGCCTGGAATACCGATACTCAAGCGTTTTATGAAGCACAAGCCCCGCAGGGAATGGAGTTTACCAACCTCAACACATTGTTCGGTGCCGCATTAAGAACAGGCGAGCCTGTCATTGCCAATAATCCCTGTCACGATCCTCGCCGGGGTGGCTTGCCAGATGGGCACCCGGCTCTTGATGCATTTCTTGGGTTGCCCATTTATCACAACGAAGAGTTGGTTGCCATGTTGGGACTGGCCAACCGTCCTGATGGTTATAACCAGCACGTGATTGAATATCTTCATCCATTGATGATCACGCTTGGCCAACTGGTTGAAGCGGCGCGCGTCAAACGTGATCAGCAGGAGGGCGAGCGTCGCCTTGCAGCGATTATCGAGGCGACGCATGTTGGCACCTGGGAGTGGAACGTTCAAACGGGCGAGGCCGTGTTCAACGAGCGGTGGGCTGAGATTATCGGCTATACGCTCGAAGAGCTTTCACCCGTCAGTATCAATACATGGACTGAAAGTGTTCATCCCGATGATGGAGCGGTTTCCGAGCAGGCCCTGGAAAACCACTTCTCTGGCGAGCTTGATTACTACGATGTCCAATGTCGGATGCGTCATAAAAATGGCCATTGGGTATGGGTACATGACCGTGGACGGGTTGTGAGTTGGACTGCCGATGGTCAGCCTGAATGGATGTATGGAACACATACCGATATTACGTCGCAAAAACAGGACGAGTTGGCGTTGCAGCAAAATGAAGCACGCTTGCGCGGCCTGTTCGAACTGTCGCCTGTGGGTATCGCACTGAATGAATATGAAACAGGTGCCTTTATCGAGCTTAATGATGCGCTGCTGCGCCCGACAGGTTATACCCGTGAAGAATTTGTCCAGCTGAGCTATCTGGATGTTACCCCAGAAAAATACCAGGAGCAGGAGCTTCTCCAGCTTGAAAGCCTGGAGCGCACGGGGCGTTATGGGCCCTATGAGAAGGAATATATTCGCAAGGATGGAAGCCGTTACCCCGTGTTGCTTAACGGCATGCTTGTGCATGACCCAAATGGGCGCAAGCTGATCTGGTCGATGATAGAAGACATTTCTGAGCGCACGGCGATGCTGCGAGCGCTGGAGGAGGAACGGGACCTTTTCTCCAGTGGGCCCGTTTTCACCATTATCTGGGAAGCCAGCGAACACTGGCCGGTACTGTATGTGTCCGACAATATTGGCGAGATTCTCGGATACGGCAAGCATGAGATGTGTGGTCCAGACTTTCGCTACGCCGCTCTGATTCATCCTGATGACATGCCGCGCGTGACTGAAGAAGTGAGCTTCAACATTGCGAACCATATTGATACCTATGAGCAGTCTTACCGCTTGCGTTTAAAAGATGGCAGCTATCACTGGTTTTACGATTTTACCAAGTTGATTCGAAACGCTGCCGGAGAGGTCGTAACGATTCGTGGCTATATGTTTGATCAGAGCCACCTAAAACAGGTAGAGATGGAGCTTAAGGAGCAAGCGGAACATACGCAGACACTGATCGACAATATCGTGGACGGCGTGATTACCATTGACAGTGCTGGCCTGATACAGAGCTTTAATCCGGCCGCAGAAAGCATCTTTGGTTACAGTAGCCATGAGGTTCAGGGGCGTAATGTGAATATCTTGATGCCCAGCCCACATCGAGAGGCTCACGATGGCTACCTGCGGAACTACAGGGCTACCGGCATCCGCAGCATTATAGGTGCGGGGCGAGAGGTGGAAGGACAGCGCAGCGATGGCAGCCTCTTTCCGATGGATCTTGCGGTGTCGGAGCTTCAACGTAGTGGTCAGACCCTCTATGTGGGGATGGTACGTGACATCACAGAGCGCAAACGCATCGAGCGGATGAAGAGTGAGTTTGTATCAACGGTCAGCCATGAATTACGTACGCCGTTGACTTCCATCTCCGGTGCATTAGGACTGATTGCTGGTGGTGCTCTGGGTGAGTTGCCTGAGCAGGCGCAGCAGATGATCAACATTGCTCACAAAAACAGCCAGCGGCTGGCCCATTTGATCAATGACTTGCTGGATATGGAGAAAATTGTAGCTGGAAAGCTTCGTTTTGACATGAAGTGCCAGCCACTTGGGCCGCTATTGCACCAGTCTGTTGAAGCAAATCGGCCTTTTGCACAGGATCGTCAGGTTACGCTGAAACTTGAAGATGCGGTGACAGAGATACAGGTGTATATCGATGGCCAGCGCCTGCTGCAGGTGTTGGCCAACCTGCTCTCGAATGCAATCAAGTTCTCACCCGCCGGCGAAACCGTGTTGCTGAATGTTCAGCTATCAACCGGGCTTGTGCGGGTCACGGTACGTGACAATGGCCCTGGTATTCCGCAGGATTTTCGCAGTCGTATATTCCAAAAGTTTTCGCAGGCGGATGCATCCGATACCCGTGCCAAGGGGGGTACAGGCCTTGGACTGGCGATCAGTCGTGAGCTTGTTGAGCGTATGGGAGGTGTAATCGGTTTTGATTCGGTAGAGGGTGAAGGTGCCAGCTTCTGGCTGGAGTTGCCGATTTTTCGTCCAGGGCAGCTGATGGACCCAATACCACAGGGTTTGCTGACCGCACCAAGGATCCTGGTGGTTGAAGATACTCGGGATGTTGCTGAGGTTCTTCGCATGCTGCTTGAGCGAGCGGGTTACCGTGTCGACCTGGTCAACAGTGGAGAGCAGGCCCTGGCAGCCATGCAGAATTGCCAATATGCGGCAATTACGCTGGACCTGATGATTCCGGATATTAACGGTCTCGAGATTGTGCGCCGCTTGCGTCAGCGGGCCGAGACATTGCATCTGCCAATTATAGTGGTGTCCGCCAGGATGGAGGAAGGGCGGCTTGCGATGAGCGGTGACTTTTCTGATATCGAATGGCTGGCGAAACCGATTGATGACCAACAGCTGTTATCGGTGGTTGAGCGAGTGATTGAACAGG
>Ga0209345_10002158_pt1 | contig 22222 bp, 23 predicted proteins | sample Cruoilmetagenom7_FD_187294 | JGI IMG/M metagenome (GOLD analysis project Ga0209345, IMG submission 187294) | Oil polluted marine microbial communities from Coal Oil Point, Santa Barbara, California, USA - Sample 7 (SPAdes) (version 2) | ecosystem: Environmental > Aquatic > Marine > Oil seeps ... | reverse complement strand
TCTAAATTCGCAATGATCGAGCTGCAACATCTGCTGCTGCGGCTCGCCATGTACGGATCAGTGTGACTGTGCTTCAGCTGCAGGCGGCGGGGCCTCGCGCTCGATTGTCGGGTTGTTCTTGAGAGAACGGCCCTGCTGCACATTGGAGCGGATATCTTCCTTGGACAGGAAATCGATCTGTTCGACGATGACATCGTGGAACAGCTCTTCGCCGACCCGCTCGTTGAGGGTGTTTCGAATGTGGGTCTTGAACGCCTCGAGATCAAACCTCTCCATGTCGGGGAAGTCGATAACCGGTTCGCCCACCAGCGCCGTATAGAGCGCGTCGGTGATCAGCTCGTTGACCGGGACACTGAGCTTCTCCGTCTTGAGCGGATCGACCGTGTAGGACAGCCGGGTCAGGAAGTATCCCTGCACGGCTCCGCTGCTGATGACCGGAATTGATGTGACTTCGCCGCGGATGGTCTCCAGGCCGCCGAACATCGCAGGATCGGGCTCAACCACTTCCTTTGTGTTGGTGACCTGGACCGAGACATAGACCGATGCCAGCGCCACCACGCATATCCAGACGCCAGTGGCGAGCAGTTTGATCATGACAGTTCGATAGCCTTGAACTGGTCAGCGGAATAGGTGCCGTCCGCTTCCCATGCCGCAACGGTTTCCTTGATCATGTCGGCAATGTCGCGAACCGCCTCCATGTGCGCCCTGACCTTGAGGTTGTTGATTTGCAGCTTGGCCCGCACGGTTTCCAGATGGGCCTTGTGCTCTGGCTCGAGATCTTCGGGACGAATGCCGTTGAACAGCATTGTCATGTCATAGAGGCAGCGGCTCTTGATGGTGTTCGACCGGGTGATGTCAAACTCGGGATCGGCGCCGATCGCCGCATTTTCCGCGTCGATAACAGCTTCAAGACGGGACAGGACGCCAATGATCCGGTGATCGTGTGAATTCATTTCGCTCATGCTGTTTGTTGCCCCTGGCTGGATTTTTCTATCGCGTCTTTGGATTCAACAGATCCGGCAACATCGGCGAGGACCTGTTTCTGGATTTCGTTGATCAGTCCGGCTGCGCGGTTGGACACGTTGGAGCCCATGGCATCGGCGGATTCAGGCGCCAGCCCAGTGCTGAAACGGTCGCCCATCATGCGCGCGGCAATGCCGATGCCACCGCCCTTGGAGAGCACGGCACCGAGCTGTTCGGCCATCATGCCTTTCCAGATATCACCGGCAGTCCCCTCGCCGTAGAGCTGCTCGCTGTCTTTGGGCAGCATGGAGCCGATGAAATTCTGCAGGATCATCGCTTCGAAGCGCTGATAGATTTCAAGTGACTTGTCGGGAACCGCGTCCTTGGCTGATGCCACGTCCTTGCCGGACGTGACGGAGACCGATGACGAATCGGCGGATGCCAGCAGCTGGTGCTGGAACGCTGGCGTGCCGGCGGCCTGCTCGGATTTGCGAACCGAAGCCGCTTCGAGCATTGCTTCCGCCCGCTGCGCCACCGCGGGATCCGCCGCCCGGACAACATCAAGAATAATATCGGTTGCTGTTTGTATGGACAAAGAGCCTGCCTCGCAGAAACTGACCGGAAATGATCACCGCCACTTTGCCCTATGAAGCTTACGCTGGCCTTGCGCAGCCGAGCCGGCAGCAGGCGTGATTCAGTCGGCACCGCGGCGCTGAAGCGAGCTGTCGAGCAGATCGAACAGGGTTTCGTCGGTGGCCAAACGGTCCTCGGCCTCGGCCGCCCGGTCGGCCTGGTCGGACAACCGGTCGGCCTTGGTCTTTTCTGTCAGCATGCGGCGTACCTGCACGCCCTTGGCGCCTTCCAGCAACTGCGATTTTGCAGACAGCCGCTGAAACCGCTGGGCGTATTGATGCGACATCGCCGCATGGATCGGATTGAAAGAGCCGACAGCCTGCACCAAGGCGTCCTGGGTCGCCTCCGTCAAGGCCTGCTCGCGCAAGGTGAGGGACAACTCGTACTCGGCCATCCGCTCAACCTGGCGCTGAACGCGAACGAGACGGGCGAGTTTTTCCGAGCGCGACGTCGCCATTTCAGATCAATCCCATGAACAGGGCTTCGAACCCGTCGATGAACAGCGAGAAAAACGTGTGCGAGCCGAAATAGAACAGGATCAGTCCGCCGGCGAGGATGTAGGGAATGGAGATGAAGTAGACCGGAATCTGCGGCGCGAGCTTGTTGACCATGCCGATCGACAGGTTGAAAATCAGGCCATAGACCATGAACGGGCTCGCCAGCCTGAGAACCAGCATGAACGAGCCTGCAAGCGTGTCCGTGAGGGTCATCAGCGCAAGCCTGGGCTCGAACCCGGTGCTCATCGGCATGAAGCCGTAGGAGCGGACCAGCGAGCCGATTATCATGTGGTGGAAGTCGGTCAGGAACAGGATGAACAGCGCGGTGAAGGTGATCAGCGACGTCAGCTGACCTTCCGGTTCGTTCTCGATCACGCCGCCGCCGGGTGAGGAGTTGAAACCGATCGCCATCGACATGGCGGTGCCGGCATATTGAAGCGAAAGCACAATGAAGCGGGCAACCAGACCCAGGGTGACGCCAATGAGAATTTCGGCGCCGACAAGAAGGATATAGTCGCCGTTGCCGCCCTGAACCTTCGGATAGATGGTGTCCCAGAGGATGGGGAGCAGCGCCATCGAAACGCCGACCGCAACGAACAGGCGAACCTGGACCGGAACCCGGAAACTGGAGAAACCTGGCAACACCATGAAGCAGCCGCCGATCCGGCAGAACGCCAGGAACAGCGCAAGAACCGTTCCTTGCGGGTCCTCGATCACGAAATCGAGCCGAGAAGCTTGATCTCGATACCCTTCGCGATTTCGACGTGCGAGAGCACCGGCAATGTTGCAAAAATCCGTTCGACAATCATGCGGACATAAGGCCGTGAGTCGGGCGAAGTTACCAGCACAAACGGCACGCCCTTGTCCATGTGTTCACGGATAACCTTGGTTGCTTCCTCGGAGAACTCCTCAAGCATGCGCGGATCAATGTCGAATTCGATGATCTCGCCCTTCGGATCGCGCTTGAGCGCCTGGTGGAAGGCCAGATCCCAGCGGTTGCCGAGCCTGAGCACGTTGAGCTGACCGTCGCGGGCAATGTCGCCGCAGAGCTGCTGGGCCATGCGGATGCGGACATGCTCGACGATCTGCTCGGTCTTGCGCACATGCGGCGCGAGTTCGGCAACGGCTTCGAGAATGAGATGCAGGTTGCGGATCGAGACCCGTTCGGCAAGCAGCAGCTTGAGAACTGCCTGGAAACCGGAATAGGTCATGTGCGAGGTGCAGATTTCGTCGGCGAGCTTGCGGTATTCCGGATCAAGCCTGTCGATGAGGATCTTCATGTCCTTGTAGGACAGCAGCTGCGGCAGGTTGTTGCGGATCACCTCGGAAAGGTGGGTCAGCACGACGGAGACGTTGTCGATCGGCTGGAAGCCTTCACGCTTGAGGTCAGCACCAAAGCTTTCAGGCACAGACAGCGCGGGCAGACCGAACGCGGGTTCGCGGATCTCGTCGCCGGGAATCGACGGACGATGCGAACCGGCAAGAACCACAAGAAGCTCGCCGACCCGGAGGTCATTGGCGGCCACCGTGGTTCCGTGAATCCGGATATGATAGCTCTTGTCCTTGATCGAGATGTCGTCGGTGACCTTGATCTCGGGCACGACGAAGCCGTACTGGGTGGCGAATTTCTTGCGCATCTTGGCGACGCGGAAGGCCAGTTCCTCGTGCGATCCGAGCAGCTTGGTGGCAACCTGCTTGCCGAGCACCAGTTCGATTTCGGCGGTCTTGAGGATGTTTTTGACGGAATCCTTTTCCTTGTCCTTTTCCTCCTGCTCGGAGCGATGGATCTCCTGCGCCTCGGCGCGGGCCTTCTGGTCGCGCTGACGCGGGATGATCCAGCTTCCGAAAGCCATGCCGGCGCCCAGCAGCACGAAGGGGATGAACGGCAGGCCTGGCATGACGGCCAGCAGGAACAGCAATCCGGAAGATGCAAACAGCGCGCGGGGATAGCCGCCGAGCTGATCGATGACAGCCTCGTCGGTGGAGCCCAGCTGACCACCGCGGGAGACCAGGAGGCCCGCTGCCAGCGACACGATCAGGGCCGGGATCTGGCTGACCAGTCCGTCGCCCACGGAGAGCCGTACGAACACGTCGGCCGCTTCGCCGATCTGCATGTCATGGCGGGCGTAACCGATGATCACGCCGCCGAACATGTTGATGCCGGTAATCAGCAGGCCGGCAATGGCGTCGCCGCGCACGAACTTCGAGGCACCGTCCATGGAGCCGAAGAACGAGCTCTCCATCTCCAGTTCCTTGCGCCGGTCGTGGGCCTGCTTGTCATCGATCATGCCGGCCGAGAGATCGGCGTCGATGGCCATCTGCTTGCCGGGAATGGCGTCAAGGGTAAAGCGGGCGCCGACTTCAGCGATACGGGTGGCGCCCTTGGTGATGACGATGAAGTTCACCGTCACCAGAATGAGAAAGACGATAACGCCGATGACGAAGTCGCCCGACATCACCATCTGCGAAAAACCGCCGATAACCTTTCCGGCCGCCTCCGGGCCAAGATGGCCTTCGGACAGGATCACACGCGTGGTCGCGATGTTGAGCGACAGGCGCATCATCGTGGCGATCAGCAGAATGGTCGGGAACGAGGAGAAATCGAGCGGACGCCGGATCCACAATGCCACCATCAGGATAAGCACCGAGAACGCGATCGAGAACGCCAGTCCGATATCAATAAGGAAAGCCGGAATCGGCAAAAAGAGAATGGACAGGATGACGACAATGCCAAAGGCAAAGCCCATGTCCTTTCCCTGAAAGCTTGTTTTCTGGATCGCCAGCGCTTGCGGGTTGGCCATGTTTGCGGAGCTCCGGAACACAGCGCAGGCATCATGCCCACGCAATAAGTCACCGGGACCCTAGAGGCCGAAGCTTGCGCGAAGGTGGCATTATGATTGCAGGTGCGGGATCATGGCGTATTCCGCCGCAGGCTGTTTGCCCGGTTCGCGCAGTATATCGCCAGCAGCAGGGAGAGTGCGAAACACCACGGTCAGCCGTCGTGTTTTTCCAGGCCTTCTGTCAGTCCCTGAGACTGAGTTAGAAGCCGGATTCGATGCGCTGGAAAACGATATTGGTGAAGGTCGAAATCTGGGCGCCGACGAAAGGCGCGGAGATGGCCACGGTAATGAGAATGGCCACGATCTTGGGAACGAAGGTCAGGGTGATTTCCTGAACCTGGGTCAGGGCCTGGATGAAGGCGATGCCAACGCCGACGAACATTGCGACAAAGACCGCAGGGCCCGAGCAAACCAGCACGGTCCAGATCGCAGTCTGTACAATATCGAGGGCGTCAGCTTCATTCATCTCAGCTGATCGTCACGCCGGCACCGACCAGAACCTTGCTGCCGTCTTCAAGCACGGCAATAAGTCCGTCAGAAAAGACCTGAACTTCCTTGATAACGCCGGAAATAGTCTCGTCAGCACTGGTAATCGTGCGACCGATGATGGTTCCGGCCTGATTGAGGGTCGAGGACTGAAGCAGGTTTTCCAGGTTCTTGTTCGTCTGGATGGTCTGCTCGACCTGGCTGAAGGTCGCCAGCTGGGCAATCTGCTCAGTCGCGTCCATCGGCTCTGTCGGGTCCTGGTTCTTCATCTGCTGGACAAGCAGGGTCAGAAACGTGTCGTAATCGAGCGTGGCCTTCTTGGATGCGCTTTCAGCTGCCGAACCGGCTGCCGCTGAAGAACTGCTGACTGCACTTACGTCCATGGGGCCAACTCCTTGCGAATCTGTTCGATGGTGCCAGCAGACATTCCGGCGGTATCGAGAATCTGCTCCTCGATCGGGTAGAGCGCGCGAATCGCCTTGAGCGCTTCGAAGGCTCGACCCTGAGTGACCATACCATCAATATGCTTGAGCTCGGTAAGAACTTGTTCATTTTTGAAGCAGGTCAACAACATGACGACCGACTTGCGGAACATCCCCATCGCCTGTTCGGCACCTTCCGGGTTGATCAGCATCATCTGGACGATGAAATAGAGCTGCCTGAGCGGAGTGGTTGCCTGTTCGGGCTGCAGAACATGGTTCTCCAGCAGGAAAGTAACGTCATTGAGGAACTCAAGCGCCACCTTGCGGTCGACACGAAGCACCGCCCCGTTGATGAAGATCCGTTCGCCCGCCTTTAGGGAGATGCGCAGAGAGCTTTTCATTTCAAGCCGTCCCTGATGATGATCGAAATATCGATAATGCCCTGGAAATTGTCGGACTCGCGTTTGCGGATCCGCTCGGATTCCTTGATTATCCAGATGCCTATGGAGATCAGGTTAGCCCGGAGCTCCTCGGCGAGTTGATTGTCAGGCGAGGCCAAATCCTCGACAAACCGGACCCAAAGGCGGCTGACAAAATAGACAGCTTCGATTGCGTCGCGGGATTCAAGACCATTGGTCTTGGCTGCTTGCAGCAGCGAAATCGAATGATTGATAGCCTCACGCTCGCGTTCGCGCGCTTCGGCAACACCATCCTCCTGAACATCCGCATAGGAAAATTGGTACATTCAGACGCCCTTCATGTTTGTCTACTAACGCCCGACAACTCCGGGCCATGCAGCTACAAGTAATTCATCAAACTCATCTGCTGGATCCGGGCCGTGAGCGTGTAGGATGTCTCGACCTGGGCCAGCAAAGATTTCATGCGCGTGGAAGCCTCGTAGGCATCCACACCTTCGACATCACCCAAATGCAGGGTGATGATACGTAATTGAGATTCGAGCGCGGTGTTTGCCTTGGTGATGCGGTTTTCCGACACCCCGAGCATACTGCGTTCATTATCGATCCCGGTCGCGGCAGCACCGGCGTACTTGATCGCGGAACCATTGAGCGAGGCGCGGACTTCGGCCGAAATCGGCGAATTGAGCAACTCAACTCCGATGACCGCGGCCATCGCAAAATTGCGCATTCCCGCAGTGTTGGTGTTGGTGCTGGATTCCACCACCTCGTTGGTCTTGATGCGGCTTGATATGTTGGTATCCGATGCGCTCGACCAGTTCGTATTCCAGTCGGTGCCGCTGAAGGCCGGCTCGAGATAGTTGTCGAGGAAATCCTGCATGTCGGCGACCGAGATGGTCGAAGCCAGAGGGTCATCCTGGGCAAAACCGAACTTGCTGACAAAGAGCGCATCAAAGGCGACCTTTGGCGGCGATCCCGCCGTGAGAAAATCCTGGAGCGGCTGGGTGTTGGTGTTGATGCCGGCGAACAGATATTCGCCATTGGATGAGGTGTTGGCAGCAACTGTAAACTCGCCGAGAGCCGTTTCAACATCGCGCTGAGCGATCAACAAGCGGTTGGCATCGTCAGATCCATTGACCGCGATGAATGCCGCCATCATCTGCTGGGCGGCATCTGCCATCAGGTCCAGCGCGGACTGGGAAGCCGAAAGCCGCTGCGTCACCAAGGCGTTCGAATCCAGGATAGCCTTCAGCCGGGACACGTCACTGTTGAGGGTGACGCTGTTGGACGCCTTGGCGCCTAGCGCCAAGCCGATGTCAGCGTAACGGCCGGTGACAATTTCCGTGTTCAGCTTCTGGATTTCATTCTGCCCGCGGCCGATGGTCAGCCGCATGGCGTTCTGCATTGCTAGATTTGAAACGAAACTCGTTTTCATCTGATTACCTCGCCACCGCCAAGAGGGCCTGGAGCATTTCGTCGACTGCTGTGATCAAACGAGCCGAAGCCTTGTAGGACTGCTCCAGTTCGAGCAGGATCGACATCTCTTCATCCAGCGAGACGCTGGTGATGTTCGAAAAGGCCTCGACCGACCGGAACCGCGAAGCCTCGCGTGCTTCAGCTGCCGATTCCGCATCGCTGCGGTTGAGTTCGAGCCAGCCGATCGATTCAGCGGCAAATCCAAGAATGCTGGCTGACGTGGAAATCCCGGCCGCAACATCGAACGCCACCGGCTCATCAAGAGCCAGCACGTGAGCATCCAACAGAGTGGAAAACCCGGAAGCCCCGGAGGGATTGGAGCTGTATGCAGCGCCGTTGATGCCACCGTCGCGCAACAGCTTTGGATCGCCGCCAAGCGACTGTATCAGAGCCGGATTGACCTTTATCGACGATGCAATACCGGGAATGATCGTTGCGCCAACAGGAACTGCCGGTCCGCCGGACCATGTAAAGAGGCCAGTCTGATCCGGCAGCGCACTGGCCGTCTGATCCGATTCGGCGAATGCGACGACAAGTCCACGCGCGATTTCATCGAGGTGGTCCTGCATTGATGGAGCATAGTCATCACGGATCTGTATCAGCGACTGCAGAGAACCGCGACCAGTCGTGTTGGCACCCTGGCCTGCCGCCAGCGGCACTCCATCGATGAAGACCTGCTTGCCGACAAGCGAAGCAGAGAAACCCGATGAGGTTTCAAATTCCACCGGACGCGCCACTGTTTCAAACAGCGTGACGCCATCGCTCGTGTAGAGCGCCATGTCATTGCCTGAGCGGGTAACCTGGGTAACGCCGATGATCGACGAGATCTGCTTGATCAACGAATCGCGCTCGTCCAGGTCGGCACTGACATCCTTGCCTGTCTGGGTGCCGCTATAGACCTTGTTGTTGGTGGTTTCGAAGCGCGCGAGCAATTCGTTGAGCGTCTGAACCTGTTCGCCTATCGCCTTGTCAGCTTCATACCTGACACTTTGAACGGACTTTGAAGCATCCTGAAGCCCGTTTGCAACGGTCACCGCATCGGCGATCGCCATTTGTGCGAGCGTGGCTTCACCGGGCTTTGCCGCATAGGTCGCGAGAGTATCGCGCATGGTTGCGATCAACACAGCCGGTGACGTTTCGTAATCATTGCCACCCAGTATGTTTTTCAGGTTCGACAACCCGGTGAGCAGGGTTTCCTGAGCGCTGGATGTCGATGTGTCCGTGATGCTCCGCACAAACAGAGCCATATCCTGGGCGCGCTGAATGCTGACGCCCTGCGCTCCGATGGTCGAGTTCGTCAGAACCGCATCCCGCCGGACATAATCCGGATTGGAGGCGTTGGATATGTTGCGCGAAATCACACTTGTCTGTGTCGCATAGTTGGACAGAGACGATTGCGCTGTACTGAGTGCTGATGTCAGAGACATTGACTGTTCTTTCTAGCTCCCGAGTCGAAATTTATCGCTTGAGATTTACGAGGACGTCCAACAGGTCCGAACCGGTCTGGAAGACCTTGGAATTGGCCGTGTAGCTGCGCTGTGACGCAATCATGTCGGTCAGTTCTGTGGCCAGATCGACATTCGATCCTTCAGTGGCGCCGGAAATGATATTGCCGAAGCCGCCCGAACCGCCGAAACCGGTGGTGATGACGCCGGACTCGATGCCCTGCGAGTAGACGTTTCCGGGAAGCGGAATGAGATTGTTCGGGCTGGCGACATTTGCAAGCGCCACGCGGTAGAGCGGCTTCAGGTCGCCGTTCTCATACTTCGCATAAACCGTACCATCAGCGGAAATCTCGACATCGGTCACGGAGCTGGGCGCATTGCCGTCCACATCCGCATCATCGACAGTGAAGGGATAGTTCAGCTGCGTCATGTCGGCCAGGTCAATGGTCAATGTTGCGCCGCCCGGGACGTTGACAACGATATCGGTCGCACTACCGGCATCGAGGGCGCCATTGAGTGCAGGATCGAATGTCAGTGTCTGGCTCTGGAGAAGGGTCGCGCCGCCATAAGGGAATGCCGTTCCCGGCGCGGCGTCCGCACGGTCATAGATGGCCACCTCCCAGACGTCATCGGCAGTCTTGGAATAGTAGATATCGAGCAGAACTTCCTTGCCGACCGTGTCGTACACCACCAGCGAGCTCTTGTGATTGTATTGCGCAGTGGCGGCGTTAGCCGACGGAAGGTCGGCAGCGGGGATGATCGCGGCGCTGTCATCAAGGTTTGCGTAGAACAGACCGGTGGTGGACGGCGTGGCGGTCAGGCCCGCGGAGTTAACGTTCACGGGAACCAGCCCGTCAAAACCGTTGACCACCGGTGCGGGCGTTCCGCCGGTATAGTCGTAACCCATCAGGGTGAAACCGGCCGCGTTGACGAGATTGCCATCGCCGTCTTTGACGAAGGATCCGGCCCGCGTCAGAAACGAGCTGTCATTGCCGTCATTGACGATGAAGAAGCCGTCGCCATCGATCGCCAGGTCGGTATTTGACGTGGTGAATTCGAGAGGGCCGGCATCGGTAATGGAATAGCGGACACTTGTCTGCACCGCACCGGAGTTGTAGGTGCCGGCGCTGCTGGGCAAAAGGAGCGACGAAAATGCCGTGCTCGCCTTTTTGTAACCAGGCGTGCTGGAGTTCGCAATGTTGTCTGCAACGGTGCTCAGGCGGTTGGCTTGTGCGTTCATACCAGACGCACCGGTTTGCATCATTCCATAAAGGCTCATCGCGTAATCCCTCGTTTGCTACTGCGATTTAGATTAGCTCGCGGGCCTTGCGTGAACCTGATTGCCTGTGATGCATTTGGTGTCGGCCAACTGATTTTTGCCAGCTGGCCAAAGCCCGCTTACTTCCAATCGATCAGGTATCCGAGGAACCGCTTTGAATCGATCGGATCAAAACCCAGACGCTTGCGCAGCTTCTTGCGCAGCTTGGAAATGTGGCTCTCGACAACGTTCTCTTCCACGTCTTCATCGAAGATGCCGTAGATAGCGTTGAAGATCTGCTGTTTCGTCACCCGGCGGCCGCGGTTTGCGACAAGATACTCAAGGATGCGGCGTTCGCGCCGCGGAAGCGCAAATGTGCGATCCTCGATTTCCGGATCCCGGCCATCGGAAAAGACCCGGATAGGACCGATTTCGATATGGGTGGTGATTGCCTTGAGCCGACGGCGGATAGCCGCTGCCCGCGCCAGGATTTCCCGGGGATGGACCGGCTTGCGCACCACGTCGTCCACGCCGCTGTCGTAAAACGCCAGAGTGGATTCAAGTGACGGCGTATCGCTGACCGCGATCACCGGAGCCTGCGAACGATCACGGATCGCCCTGGGCAAATCCATCATCTGCTTGCCATGCCCGATCAGGAAAGCCTCGACGGCCTCGAGATCCGAATCTGCCGCCGCATGCACCCACTCGCCGAACTCAATGGAATCGAAGCTCGCCGATGGAACCCCTTCCCGCCCGAAAAGTGATGTGTACCCGTCTTTTACCAATTGTCGATCATCAACCACTACGATCATTCGTTCGCCTCCGAATCAGTGTGGTGCCCCGTTGACTAAGAAGTACGAATCCGCTGAATCTTGGTAAACTATGAAATGAATCCGGTGACAATTAATAATTGATTAACCATATTTTCCGCTGATTTGCCTAGATATGGTATGCCTTGACGGGGCCAGACACAATTTTGTTGGGAAAAGTTAACAAAAGGTTAATTTTTTCCTTGCGTCGTTTAGAAACGCCTAAATCTTAACAAATTGTTACAAATCGGGCAGGAAAATGGCGGTTGCTATTTGTGGTTGCATTATCCGCAGAACGATTTGGCCTGTTTTGTCCATGCTCCGTGACCGGTTGCGATCAGATTCGCGATCACCCGGCAGACATATCTCTTCTGTGCCGGGTCGTTGTTCGGGCCGGCGTGATAGCGCGCGACTGCCATTGTCCATGTTTCATGGCGCGCGTGCAGCCGGGCAAGAAAGCGGGCGGCGTATTCGACATTGGCGTGAGGATCGAGCATTGCGCTCACTGACGGGAATTCAGCGCCATGATAGCGATGATTGATCTGCATGCATCCGAGATCGATCAGGGTCTTGCCCTCGGCCCGGGCCTTTTCGAACTCGCGCAACGCCTCCCGGCGGTTTTTCGCATAGACCGTGCGGCCTTCGATATTCAGGGCGTAAGGGTAGAGCGATCCCTTCCGCCCGGTCTCGGTCAGGCCGACAGAATGGAGGATACCCGGGGGCACGCCGTGAGCTCTTGCCGCGGCGAGAATTTCAGCCTCGCAGACACCGGTTGCCGCTTGCGCCTGACGTGGCGCCAATCCGTCAGAGATAGACGCCGTCAGTGCGGCCAGTACCAGGACCAGCATACGAACCTTGGTCATGGCCTTGCCCTCCCTGGGTGCCGGATCCCTGCTGCCTTGCATCGTTGCGACCGTTCTCGCTGCCGGAAGACTGTGCATCACTTGACCCCGGACCCTGCTGGTTTGGCTGGAACCCCTGCTGAGCGGTCTGGTTTGATGCGCGGTCAGATCCGGTAACATGCTGGACCGTGATCTGCTCAACACCGAACCCCTGCCCGCGCAGAGCCTTGATAATGGACTCATTGTCTTGCTTGATCTGCCGGTAGGCTTCAGCGGTCTGAACCTTGATTTCGACCGACAGGTCATCACCGGAAAGCTTCAGTACCGCGGTGACGCTGCCAAGCGAGACCGGATTGAGCTGAAGCTTGAGGGTGTGGAGTGTCTGCCCTGCCTGCGGCGTCCCGGTCTGGGCAAGCGGCTGGGCCGGAGCGGTGCGCTGCGCCGTCAAGGCGGTATTGCCGGCATCCACCAGCGTACGCGTCAGCAACTGGGCGTTTGCCGACATGTTCTGGACCGGCATGAACCGGCGCGATTCAATCACTTCGACCTTGCCACCCTTGGGGTTCATGGCCTCGTCACTGCGCCGGTCAGCGGCCTCGCCCTGCCTGCCTGCATTGCGGCCCCGGATCCTGACATCTTCAGCCGGCCGGGCTTCACCATCCATACCGAGGGCGCGCATGGCTTCCTTGATCGCGGACTGATCCTTCTGCCGGTCAGAGCCAGGCTCTGCAGCCGGAGCCTTTGCCTGAGCCTGGGTACCCTGCCCTGCCGAGCCCGCGGCGGCAGCTGAGGCCAAGGCGGCGGGCGCTGCGACTGATGATCTTGCATCAACGGCGGCCTGTTGACCCGCCTGGGTCCCGCTTGCCTGAACAACGGCTGCCTTTTGCGCGTCGGCTGACTTCTGGGTATTGGCTGCCTGCTGAAGCAGGTTGGCGGCGGCCGTCTCTGTCTGGGCCTTGGCGCTCTTGGCGCTCTTGGCGCCGGCGGCCTGCAAGCCGGCTTCGCTCACATCATCAGTTTCCGTCATGGCCGGCATGTTCGCAACGGCAACAACGGCCGGCTTGTCGGCGAGCGTTTCCTCTGCCACATCGGCATCAAGCGCATCTTCGGGTGCAATCTCTTCCGTCTGCGAATTCTTGCCGAGATCGGCGTCATCGGAATAGGCAGCGCTCGACATCAAGCCCGACAGCAGGTTGAGAACCTCGTCTGACTGTCCGGAATTTGAGGCAAGCTGATCGTCAGGTTCCGTGGTTTCGGCGCCTGTATCGGTTTCGCTATTCGAACCGACCCGGTCGCGCTCGGCTGTTGCGCTGCGCTTCTCCTGCGAAAGGGCAGCCGAGAAGGCATCGTTCCTGTTGTCTCCGGCAGCATCCGCGCCAGCGGTCCCTTCGCCAATCCTGGCGACCGGCCGTGCAGGTACTTGCCGCTGCAATACCATATCAAGTGCACTCACGACGCTTTCCTTCCCAATTCACTCAAGCAGCTTGTCTATACGCTCGAGCGCTTGCTTCCGGTCCGACACATAACCCTTGAATGCTTCTTCTTCTGCCGCCAGGTTCACCTCTTCAGCGGCAGTGGTCCGTCTGAAGATCGAGCTTCCGGCTTTCTTTTCCTCACCGGTTGCGATCGTCGGGCTTTTGCCACCCTGTTTCATTTCCGGTAGCGCTAATATGGATGGCAATGCTTGCGTGAAGCTGTCCGGTATAGGTTTCCTGACAACCTCGCTCGCGACGACCTTTGCCGCCTCGCGCAATGCACGGTCACGCCGCGACAAGCGCGCGCCCGAAAGCGAGTTTATGCTTTCAAGAACATTGCCAACGCCATCAGTGGGTATTTTGGCCATGCCCGAATAGAGCTCGGCCATTGCCTGAGGCGTCTTGTCATTGGTGCCCAGCAATGCCTCGGCCTTGTCGGAGGCAAACACCGCGAGTTCGCGAAGGCCGGTGATTGCCGCCTTGCGGGCGATGCGGAGATAGATCTCGCGCTTTCTCGGACGGTCCATGAACGACAGGATTTCGCTCAGCCCCTCGTCGCCGACTTTCTCGTAATTGAGGAGCACGAGATCAACCACGAGATCGGCATACTGGCCGGCATAGGGAGAGTTGATGAAACGGCGGGCGTAAAGCTGCGCGTAATGCAGCGCCTCGTCGACCATGTTCTTTTGCGCCGCAATGAACAGTGACCGCCTCAGCGCAGCTTCCTCGACCAAGGTTCCCGGAGCGGTCAACCTCGCCCAGTCGAACAGCTCCAACGCGGCCACGTCATTCATCGAGGCCATGACATTGGCGGCCACCAAAGTGATGTAGGGGCCGATCTCGGTATCGCGATAGATCTTGACCACGTCGGTCAGCGCCGTCTTGGTCCTGGCCGCACGGCCATTCAGATAGGCGCGGAGAACGGTGGTGACTTCATTGTCGAAATTGCCGAACTTGTCCTTGATTGCCAGAATGTCGAGCGTCGCCGGATTGCCGCCGCTCATGGCATAGATCAGCGCCGCGTCGACATTGCGGGGATCGTCAAAGACGGACTGGTCGGCCTGTCGAAGACGGCTGTCGATGACGCCGATGAGAAAGCGTTGCATCTCCATCGCCGAATGGTCGCCCTGCACCACGGCATCCTGAACAAACTGCAGCGACCTGACCAGTTTGTAAGGCTCGAGCGCCTCCATCTGGTCTTCCATCTCGAAACCGGCCACTTCACCAGGTTCCGAGAAGGGCGCCTTGACGCCTTCAGCTGCATCGGTCTTGTTCTCGTCCGTGCCTGCATGGGCTTGCCCGGCTTCATTTCCGGCTTCGCCTTCATGCGGCTTGGCCGCCGTATCGGCATTGCCTGCCGGCGCAGCTTCGGAACGAACGTTCGGGAATGCCTCCGCGCCGTGAAACAGCTCGAATGGCAGCGGAGCCTCCGGCTCTTCCGCACACGCCCCAAACGCAAACATCGCCGCGATAACGGCGAGGCTCACAGGCGCAATTTGTCCGGCGCGCCGCACCATCAGCTCCCTTTGGCCTCAACCAGAATCTCTATCCGGCGGTTGACCTCGGAATAGGGATTGTCCGGATCCTTGAGACGGCGGTCCGCAAAGCCGGTGACCTGGGTGATGCGTTCTTCGGGCACACCGCCGCGAACCAGCATGAACAGGGCGGAATGCGCACGCGCAGTCGACAGACGCCAGTTGTCATCATTGCCGGATGTATAAGGCCGGGCATCGGTGTGACCGCGGATGGCGATCGCTCCGGGGCGCTTTGCCAGCAACTCGCCGATTTTCTCCATCGCGACCACGAGATCCCGTCCGGGTACGGCCGAGCCGACATTGAACATGCCGAAATCGAGTTGATCGGTAAGCGAGACCAGCAGACCACCCTCGGCAGGCGTCACCGTGAGACCTTCGGCGAGCTTGCCGACCCCACCGCCGAGCGCCTTGGCGATTTCCTGCTTGAGGACTTCGGCTTCGGCTTCGATCTTGGCCTCTGCCTGCTCGGCCTTTGCCTGCTCTGTCTCCTTGCCGGTACCGCCCTCGCCGGCGATCTCGGAAGCCTTGTTGCCCTGCGGTCCATCCTGCGTCTTACCGCCGAAGTTGCCGGCCTGGGCATAGGGATCATCCTGCAGGCCGAAATCATCAACAGCGTCAGGTGGAGGTATGTTTCTCAGATTGTCTTCGGACTCGACCATCGACTGCGTGTCTTGCAGGGACTTCTTGTCCTGCTCGACCTGCTTCGACCAGAAATCCGGATCGAACGGATCGCGATAGGCGTCGCCGCCGGAAGCGCCCGTAGACGGTCCGGATTGGGCGGCTCCGCCGTCGCCCTTTTCGGAGATGTTGGACTGGGTTCCGGTTTCCTGGGCAATTTCGGCCAGGACCGAGAACGGGTTTTCGAAATAGTCGGATTCCGAATAGTCCTGCTTTTCGCCCGCGGAAGCGTTTTCCTGGTTGCCTGCATCGGCGCCCTGGCCGTCAGTTTTCCCGTCACCGTCGGTCTTGGATTTCGGCGCCTTGGCCTCACCGTCCTGGGTGTTGCCGACCTGCTTGATGCCGCGGTCGGTTGGCTTGTCGTCCATCAGCTTGATCGGGTTGAAGTAACTCGCGACGGACGCCTTGCTTTCCTCGTTGGCGGCATTGACCAGCCACATGACCAGGAAGAAAGCCATCATGGCGGTCATGAAGTCGGCGTAGGCGATCTTCCAAACACCACCATGGCTGCCATCGTCTTCACCACCACCACGCCTTTTGACGATGATGATTTCATTCTTGCCTTGGTGTGTTGAGTCGCCTTCTGCCATCAGAGAACCCCGGCAAGGGCTTGGGACCAGTCGGACAAGCGGCTGGCGAACTGGGTGCGGTTGACTTCGATCTCGATGTCAAATCCGTCGGTTTCCTCGATGGTCATCCGGTCGGCGTCTATACCTATTTGCTCCCGGAAGGCGTTGACGAGCGCTTCCGGACCGGTCACCCGGATCTGGCTGGCATTGTCGAGCGCGAGGATCTTGCGGATCTCGTCGGACAGGCCGGAGAGAATGCGCTTTCGCACCGCCTCGTCGATCAACGGCTTCAACACGGCCTCGACATCGCCGGCGATCAGCTCAGCGATTTCCGCGCTTCTAGCGGCAATGGCATCCGGGATGGTCTTGGCGGCATTCGTTTCCAGTTCCACCCGCAATGCTTCCAGTTCGGCTGCGTGGAGGTTTTCTATGGCGAGATGCTCGGCTTCGAATTTCTTCGTCAGCTCTGCCCGGGCTTTCGCTTCGCCTTCAGCCCTGGCCTCGGCGCGAATGCTCTCTGTGTCTATATGTGGCAATGCCACGGGTTTTTCATCGTCATTCACATGCTGGTCAGCGTGAAACCCGCTCATGTCAGTGAATTCGAAATCAGGAAGATACCGTGCGAAACTGGCCGTCATGAGCCTCTCCGATTGGTGGCGATTGCTGACGATAGCCGGATCAATGTCTTTCCCTTCAAATTCAGAAGGCGGGGACTGTGGAATCCGACTGCGCCTTCATGCGCGTGAGAAACCTAGAGAGTTAAACTTGTGTGAGAATGACCTCAGGCTGCCCGACCTGATGAGAAATGTCGTCCCACACACGAATTAGGTGCCGGTCCGCACCAAGGGCAATTTTGGCGCGGACCAGCCAATCCACCATGTCCGTTGACCGGCGGCACGGTAGAATTGCTTCACTCCATGCGCCCCTTGGCGGGGCGCGCCAGGCTTACTGCTGGAAGAGGGAGAGAATATTCTGTGAGTTGGTGTTGGCGATCGACAGCGACTGAATGCCCAGCTGCTGCTGTGTCTGCAACGCCTTCAATCGCGTTGATTCCTCGTTCATGTCCGCATCGACCAATCGACCAACGCCCTGATCGATGGAGTCCATCAGATCGGCGACAAAGTCTTCCTGCATCTCGACACGCTTCTTGACCGCGCCGAGATTGGATGCCGCGTCCGTCATCTCGGTCAGGATCTTGTCCGCCACCCTGATCATGTCATCGACCTGGGCATCCGTGGTGTTGGCGTCCAAGGCAATGGCTGTGCCGGAACCCGCGGTTGCGGCAGTGCCATCGGCGTCGATCAGGTAATAGTTGCGAGCGGTACCGGTTGCGTTCGGGTCAAGCGCATCTGCATCAATGTCCTTGGTCAGGATACCGAGGCTTTCGTTGGCGGCTCCGACCATAGTCAGACTGGTGACGTTAATGTCGAGCGTTGTGATCGAGACCAGGCCATTGACGTCGCGGTTGAAACCACCGACCACGGACTTGGTGCCTGCTGCAGCGGTGGCGGTGTTGTTGAGCCAGTTTTCACCGGAGAACGATGCCGATTCCGCAATCGAGCGAAGCTGGTTCTTCAGCTCGGTCAGTTCCTTGTCGATCTTGGTCTTGTCGACGCCAGGCTCGCGGGCTGCCACAAGCTTGGCCTTGATTTCGGAAACCACGTCGATGGAGCTGTTCATCGCCGTGTAGGCAATGTCCACCTTCGCGGCGCCGAGCCCCAAAGCATCCTTCACGGTGGAAAGAGCCTTGTTGTCGGACCGCATGGTTGTTGCGATCGACCAGTAAGCCGCGTTGTCGCCGGCTGTTTCAACGCGATATCCCGAGGATACCCGCGCCTGTGTCATCTGCATTTCGGTGTTGATGCTACGAAGAGTCTTCAGTGCAGCCATCGCGGCTGCGTTGGTCATGATGCTGGTCATATTTAAATGCCCCCTAAAATTGCCCAGGGACATACCGGCCACGATTCCGGTTACGATGAACTTGCTTCATGCAACCGGTTTTGAGTGTGTTTCACTCTTGCCGGTTCACCGTCGGTAACTAAGGAGTAAACGTTTATGGTTAACAGGGCGTTAATTCAACCCCTAAATCTACTAATGAAAAGTTCCAGTTTTTAAAGAAATTGCTTTTTTAGCGCATTCGGAAATTTGCAAATTCAACAAGTTACCGCAACGCACACAGAAACGCGGCAAAACCGCTTCGACCAGAACTGCCGAATACAGAAAAGGCCGCATCGTTTCCGATGCGGCCTTGCGAAATCCACCACCGGAGACCGCCCTGTGGCGGCCCCGGACCTGATCGCTCTTAACGGAAGAGCGAGAGGATGTTTTCCGAGTTGGAGTTGGCAATCGACAGCGACTGAATGCCGAGCTGCTGCTGTGTCTGCAGAGCCTTCAGGCGGGTCGATTCCTCGTTCATGTCCGCATCGACGAGACGTCCCACACCGGTGGTGATCGAGTCCATCAGGTCTGCAACAAACTCTTCCTGCATGGAAACGCGCTTGTTGACGGCACCGAGGTTGGATGCAGCATCCGTCATCTGGGTGAGGATACTGTCGACGGCACGGATCATGTCATCAACCTGGGCGTCGGAAGTGCCGGTGGCCAATGCAATGGCGGTGCCGGAACCCGCGGTTGTGGCGGTACCATCGGCGTCGATCAGGTAATAGTTGCGAGCGGTACCGGTTGCGTTCGGGTCGAGCGCATCAGCGTTAATGTCCTTGGTCAGGAGACCGAGGGATTCATCCTGGCTGCTGACCAGCGTGGTCGAGCTGGCGTTGACGGAGAGCGTCGTGATCGAGACCAGGCCGGCGGAGTCACGGTTGAAGCCACCAACGATTTCCCTGGTGCCGAGTGCAGCGGCGCCATCGTTGTTGAGCCAGTTTTCACCGGAAAACGATGCCGATTCGGCGATCGAGACCAGCTGGTTCTTCAGCTCGGTCAGTTCCTTGTCGATCTTGGTCTTGTCGACGCCAGGCTCGCGGGCTGCAACCAGCTTTGCCTTGATTTCGGAAACCACGTCGATGGCGGAGTTCATACCGGTGTAGGCAACGTCAACCTTGGCAGCGCCGAGGCCGAGAGCGTCCTTGACGGTCGAAAGAGCCTTGTTGTCCGAACGCATGGTTGTTGCGATCGACCAGTAAGCAGAGTTGTCTGCGGCCGTTTCAACCCGGTAGCCGGACGAAACGCGGTTCTGCGTCGTTTCCATGTCGGAGTTGATCGAACGCAGGGTGGCGAGTGCAGACATTGCTGCGGAGTTGGTCATGATGCTTGTCATAGAAGTGTCCCTTTTGACAAAGTTACGCGGGACATACCGGACTCGGTTACCGGTAACAGTGGCCAGGCATCATGCCCGTCGCCTTTTTGTTTTTCAGTTCAGCGACCCACTATTTACTGAGGAGCAAAATGCAGCACCATGGTTACTGAAGCTTTAATCGCGAATTATTTATTTGAACTATTTTTCAGATCAATAAAAAGCGCCGGGAATCTCTTCCCGACGCCTCGATTTGTTACTAATTTGTAAATTAGTACTAACTTTCCCTTAACGGAACAGGGACAGCACGTTCTGCGAGCTCGAGTTGGCGATCGACAGAGCCTGGATACCGAGCTGCTGCTGTGTCTGCAGAGCCTTCAGGCGGGTCGATTCCTCGTTCATGTCCGCATCGACGAGACGGCCAACACCCTTGGTGATGGAGTCCATCAGGTTGGAGACGAAGTCTTCCTGCATGGAGACGCGCTTGTTGACGGCGCCGAGGTTCGATGCAGCATCCGTCATCTGGGTGAGCATCTTGTCGACAACACGGATCATGTCATCAACCTGGGCATCGGTGGTGCTGGCGGTCAACGCGATCGCGGTACCCGAACCGGCACTGGCGGCGGTGCCATCGGCGTCGATCAGGTAGTAGTTGCGAGCGGTACCGGTTGCAGACGGGTCAAGCGCATCGGCATCGACGTCGTTGGTCAGGATACCGAGGGTTTCGTCCTGGCTGGAAATCAGCGTGGTCGAGCTGGCGTTGATGCCCAGCGTGGTCAGCGAGACCTTGCCGCTGGAGTCACGGTTGAAGCCGGCAACGATTTCCTTGGTGCCGAGTGCAGCAGCACCGTCGTTGTTGAGCCAGTTTTCACCGGAGAACGATGCCGATTCCGAGATCGAAACCAGCTGGTTCTTCAGCTCGGTCAGTTCCTTGTCGATCTTGGTCTTGTCCACACCAGGCTCGCGGGCTGCAACCAGCTTTGCCTTGATTTCGGACACCACGTCGATGGCCGAGTTCATACCCGTGTAGGCAACGTCAACCTTGGCAGCGCCGAGGCCGAGAGCGTCCTGAACAGTCGAGAGAGCCTTGTTGTCCGAACGCATGGTGGTTGCGATCGACCAGTAAGCAGCGTTGTCTGCGGCCGTTTCAACACGGTAACCGGAAGAGACGCGGTTCTGCGTGCTTTCCATGTCATTGTTGATCGAACGAAGAGTGGCCAGTGCAGACATAGCTGCGGAGTTGGTCATGATGCTAGTCATGGGATTGTCCCTTTAAAAATTACGCAATACTGATGAGGGACATACCGGGCTTATGGATTTACCGGTCATGCGGTTCGGCATCATGCCTGTCGGAACCCTCTGACTTCGCAAAGGTGTTCCTCCCCGTCATGTTGGCACCATAATCCCATCCATGGCTTTCAATTTGATTAATCGAAATCCAAAATAGCGTGTAATTTCAACATAGTTAACCGTGAATTAAATCGACAGCACGGCCGATTAACCAGTCTGGCACAGCATGGCTTCGCCACCCGGCATCATCGATACCGGGGCGAGAAACAGCGTTGGGTTTTTCAGATGAAGGACCGCACGAGACTTCCGACCATCAGGTTCCAGCCATCGATAAGGACAAAGAACAGGATCTTGAAAGGCAGCGATATTGCCGTGGGCGGCAGCATCATCATACCCATCGACATGGTGATGGTCGCCACCACGAGATCGATGACCAGGAATGGCAGGACCACGAGGAAGCCGATTTCAAAGCCGCGCCTGATTTCGGAAATCATGAATGCAGGAACCAGAACGCGCATGTCGATCTTGCCTTCGGTTTCCGTCGCCTGACCACGCTCATCGGCAATATCGATGAACAGGGTCAGATCCTTGGGACGCGTGTTGACCAGCATGAACTCGCGAAACGGGTCAGCGACCAGTGTGATTGCTTCCTGCTCGGTGATCTCGTTTTCCAGAAGCGGGCTGATGCCCTTTTCCCAAGCCTGATCGAATGTCGGCGCCATGACATAAAAGGTCATGAACAGAGAAAGGCTGACCAGGATCATGTTGGCGGGAGTCGTGGCCAATCCCATGCCGGACCGCAGGATGGCGAAGGCAATGATGAACCGCGGGAAGCTGGTCACCATGATCAGGATGCCCGGAGCCACCGAGAGGACAGTCAGCAGCCCGAAGGTGCGAATGATCCAGCTCGCTACCGAACCGTCGACCGGCGCCTGCAGCAGATTGGGGTCCAGGATCTGGCCGTGGGCCGCCGTTGCAAAAGCCATCATGGCTGCAAAGGCTGATAAAAATCGAATCATTCGATCACAAAAGTCCTCAAAAGGAGATCGTTGACGCGGCCTTCCGACCGCAACTTCACACGTTCACGCAGGTCCTCGCGCAAATACTGAAAGCCGCGCGGTCCTTCTATCTGCTGAAGCGAGACTGTGCGCAGATAGGCAAGAATGTCCTGGTGGATCCGGTCGGCAAGCGCAATGTCAGGTTCATTGGTGAACACAAGAGACACTTCGACTCGAATCCAGTTGTCAGAAGGGTATGACAGGTTTGTGGTAATAGGATCCAGCGCGACGACGTTTTCCCGAGGTTTGTCTTCGGCTTTGTCCTCTTTTTTGTCTTTTT
>Ga0209345_10002157_pt1 | contig 22229 bp, 18 predicted proteins | sample Cruoilmetagenom7_FD_187294 | JGI IMG/M metagenome (GOLD analysis project Ga0209345, IMG submission 187294) | Oil polluted marine microbial communities from Coal Oil Point, Santa Barbara, California, USA - Sample 7 (SPAdes) (version 2) | ecosystem: Environmental > Aquatic > Marine > Oil seeps ... | reverse complement strand
TAAGTTCAGCCAGCAATGCGCGGGCCTTGCCAGTAAGCCCGCGCCCAAAGGACGGGGGCCGCGCGCGAAACCCGCTATAGCCTGCTGCGGCCAGAACATCTGGATACCCTTTTAAATTGCGCGGATAAACAAAGGTTTTAAGATCCAGCCCCTTTATCGCGGCCACTTTGGCGCAGGCATCCAGCTCTCGCTTGGCGTCGCTGCGGGTGACCAATTCTTCGGCCAATGGCAAATGGGTAAATCCGTGGCAGGCCACTTCGTGATTGCCAGCGCTGCGCACTAGATCGAGTAATTCAGGGCAGCTCCACCCCGCCAGATTTTTCTGCGTGAGCGCTGTTCGATAGGCATTTTGCCAATTGCTGCCATCTACGCTGCAATCAGCGATCCATTCATCCATCTGGCGTTGCTCCCCCTCATCCAGCAAAAATGCCATCACAAAGGCAAAGCTGGCGGGGATTTGGCGGCGCGCAAACAGGTTAATCAAAGCGCGATATGCACCCAATAGTTCAGCCGGATTGAGATGGGCGTGATGCCAGCTGGAAAGGTGGTCTGCCATCCCCCATTTCCCTTCGCAATCAAGCGACACGATAAAGCGGCCCCCAGAACGAAGTGGGCCAGAGGTAGGAGGGCCAGATTGGCCGCGCTCAGGTGAAATCAAAATCACCCCCGAACAAATCCCAGCCATCTTCTAAAAACGGGTTGCCGCCGTGCGATGCTGCATCCAGTGTCCGGGCGATCAAGGGGGTCTTTTTCAGCGGCAGAAAACCCAGTTTTCGGAACATTGGCGCGCGGTGCGGCGCGGTCATTACTGCATGGAGGAAGTTGGCACCGGCCATTTGTGCATCAGCAATGGCGATCTTGATGGCTGCATGTATCACGCCGTCATCTTCGCCGATAATTTCCACCAGATTGGCCCGGCGCAGCCTCTGGCCCGGCTCCAGCGAGAGTGCCCAGATGGTGAAACCTGCAAGGCGATTGCCTTGCCATAATGCGATCCAGGAATAATCAAATCTGCCCGCATCCTGATATCGAAAATCATACCATGCCGGGGTGCGGTGGACCCGCAATTGCCCCCCGCCGGCACTGTTGCGGCCTTTGCCTTCGCTGCGCGAGAGGCAATCTTCCAATGCTGCATCATCGGGCCGCGAGCGGACAATGTTAAACCCGCGTGCATCCTTCTTGCTGCCCAGCGCGAATACAGGGTCGGTAATGCCGCCTGCCGGCACGACCCCTTTGAGTGATAGCGGCCGGGTGAAACTGCGAATGAAGCCGGGCGCGGCCCATGCCAGTTTCTTAAGATAGCCATTGAAAATTGCCGCATTGGGCGCGCCGAATAAAATCTGGATACCGCGGTCTGCCGCGAATTTGGCGCTGGCTGCTGCCAATTTGGGAAAAACACCGCGCCCGCGAAACCGGTCGTCGGTCATCACGTCCATCGCCTCGCCCGCAGGGATGATGGTCTTGCCGTCCGTTAGATCCAAGGGCCACAGGGTGAAAAACCCTGCCACTTCGCCTTGTTCTTCGCCCACTGCAGCGATGGGCAAACCCTTTAGCGTGTCGCGAAACCGCATCATGTCATAACGTTCATCGCGCGTGCGGTTCCACACACGGTTATAAAGGGCCCTTAAATCGGGATAATCGCGGGCTTCGACAGGCCGAAATATAATGTCGTTCTGACGCGCGTTCATCGCCGCGAGATTCCCAGCTGCGCACTTTCGGAAAAGATCGTCTGATACGGGGTGAAGGCCGCGGCATGATTGCCCGCCAGCAAGAACACGGCCACCGCTAGGAAATTGAGCATGATAATCGACACCCGAACAAAGTTTTTCGCGCCCCGCCCCTCCCACAGGCCGGGGAAATTGGCCTGAATTATCAGTGCAACAGCGCTGAAATACAGGGTCATCCGGTCGGTTGCAGTTGCCGCAAATGGCAGGCCAGCCAGCGCGAGAATGCCGATGGCTGCAAGCAAGTCGATAATGGAAATCCTGCCATACACTTGCACCCAGCGTTTTCGGTACACGAAATATGCAATGGCCGGCACGGCGGTTAACAGAACATGGAAGATCGCGCCCGGCGTATCGCCGGCAGAACCATCTACCAGATATGTCGAAGTATAGCGGTTCATCCGATAGTCTTGGCCCAGCACTTGCCACCCCACCAATGCGAAGATGAGAAATCCTGCACCGATTTTGCGCGACATTGACAGACGACTGTCAAATGCGAGCAGGCCCATCATAAGCAAGGCACTGAAATGAAAAGATGATGCCAGTAATATCAAGCCAATTTTGGCCGGGATCGACAGCCGGTACCAACGAGAGATGATGAAGAATATTATCCCGATCGCTATTGCTTGGCGCATCCCGCTCATGGCAACGGCGATGGCCAGATAGGGCACTGCGGCAACCAGCGCGAGCATCGGTTCTTCGCAAACCCGGGCGATCGAGAACAGCCCGAAACAGAACACCAGCGCAGATGCGAACACCATGCCATACAGGCCAAGACCAAGTTCATTGGATGCCAATACCAGCACCGCCCAGCTCACTTCGCCATGTTCAAATAATTCGACGAAATCAGTATAGGGATAACGTTCCGACTGGGCCAAATAGCTAAACCAATCCGGCCCGATTTCGTATCGAAAACCGATCAGAAACAGGAACAACAAGAACACGGCCGCCAAAGCGATGCCGGTTTGCGCCTTGCGGCTGACCAGCATGCTGAACAAGGCGGGTAAGCCAATCATGAGGAAATAAGGATACATCTGGCTCTCGGTTCTCGATCCCTGATTGGGGGCGGACCTATCGCAGTAAGCGCCCAATGGCGAGCGCCAAATGGTTCAAGCATGATGCGCCAGGTAATGATGGAGGAATGCGTGGCATGCAGGGGGATGCTGTGATAGCGGGCGCAATGTCCGTTTTTGGCGGATCTGAACCTTGAAACACCGCAGGATCGCAGCATGCGCGCAGCCAAATATACCGGCCTTAAGGTCTGGCAAGAAAGCGGCGTGTGGCGTGTGCAGAAATACCGCGGCGAAATCGGGATGCTGGATGAAGCAGACCGGGCGGAGGCGGAAGCGGCCCACAATTCCCGCGTGGCCAAATTGGAACAGCGCATCGTCCAATTTGATCTTGCCTGGCAGCAGGAATTGCAAATTACCGCCAGCCTTGATGGGATCACGCCCTTTGCATGCGGCGAGGCATTGGCCGAAAGGGCCCTGAGCCAGCCTGATAAAACCCACCATATGGCCGGCATGAAGGGCGAAATTTCGCGTTTTGTGGTGGAAACCGCGCTGGAACGGGGCGGGGCCAAGGTTGCGGGCGCGGTGCGGCGCAGAGCCAGCCTTGCTGCAGCCGGTTTTGCCGCCACGCTTGGCGCCTTATGCGCGGCGGCATGGCTGTGCCTGCGCAGCCTTGGTTGGCCAAGGCTGAAAGATACTGGCAATCGCACAATCATTGCGATGCATGCCGAAGCGGCCAACCGAACCCGCCATATTCGAAAAGCTTTGGCCAACCGCACACCGAAAGACACCGCAGTCTTGATCATTGGGCGGTTGCATGTCTCTGCTGCGCAGGCACAGGCGCTGCTGGCCCAGCAGGGGTGGAGCGGGGATTACGCATTGGCGTGGGATTGGCGCGCTGTGCTGGGCGGCTTGGGGCGCGGGTTTGCAATTTTGCGTCAATCCAGCGCGGTAATATATGCCGCTGGATTTCGCCCTACATTTGCCCAATTGACGGCGATGAAGCTGCGTATCCTGCTTGGCGCAGGGTCCGCATGGCGGTGGAATTCCAGGGCGCGCGCGGCCAAAAGCGTTGTGTTTGGCCATGTGGGCCGGTCCGATACGATCCTGCTTGAACAAGCGATCCAGAAAGGCGGGGCAAAGACCGCCCATTGGATGCACGGATTAAGTGTTGGCCATGCCTATCAAGGGGTGTCGGACATGTGCATAAATTTGTGCAGGCATGATGATGAATGGCATGGCCGCACGCTGAACTACCGGGCCAATGCCTCTTTTCCAATTGCGCGGCCGCCGTTTCGCAGCGGGACAAAGCCGGGCTGGGTAGTTCTGACCAATATGACCCATTACGGTTATACCTATTTCCCCTCGATCGGGCCGGAACATGAATTGCGGCTGATCCGGATTGTTGCTGAAATGGCCAAACGCAAAGGGCTGGATCCCGCGCTTGTGACGTGGAAACCCCATCCTGTGTTCTATCAGACCGATCCGGTCACGCGCGCGGCCATCGTGGCTGCGCTGGCAGAACATGGCTTTACGCTGTGGCCGGAAGAATTGATGCCGTTTGACTATGCCGCGCAGTTTGAAACTGTGATTGTCGGCCCGTCAGGCATTGTGTTCGACATGATGAAACAGGGGCGCCTGCCGGTGCTGGCTGAATTCCAGCCGATCCAGCCTGAACATGCCACGGCGCTGTGCCAGCCCAAATGCCATGATGTTTCCTCGCTCGAACAGGCATTGTCTGTGGTGCACGATCCGGTGCGGGCCGCAATGCTCTATGAACAAATCTGGGATCAGGTCGGACCAGGAATGATCCCAGCATTGTCGGAAGTTGAAACCCTGCTGCGCGCTAGTTGACCAGCGGATAATCAGCGATGGGCAAGCTGATTATATTTATCAATGGGCCGGATAGAAAAGCCCGCTGCCTTCAGCGCAGCCACCGTGGCATCAACCCCCGGATCATCCGGCCGCGCCTCGAAAATCACTCGTTTCACTTTGCCTAGCATGGTTTGCGCCCCGGCCAGCGCGAGCGATTCAGCGCCCTCTAAGTCAATTTTCATCAGGTCGATTGTGTCAAAATCGGCAGTAATTTCATCCAGCGTTGTGGTAGGAACGGTTATTTCGCGGGTGGTGATCCCGCTCACACTTTCGCCGATCAGGCTGGCCTGGCCAACATGGTCAACCGGCAAATGCGCAGTTACCTGCCCCCCCGCATGGTCCGACAGGGCTTTTTCCACCACGGTTACATTGGTCAATTGATTGATGTCGATATGCCGGCGCAGGATCGCAGCAGTTTCGGGGATCATCTCGACACAAATGACATGGCCGTCCGCGCCGGCCAGTTTCGCCCCGACGATGGTAAAGAAACCGATATTGGCGCCCGCATCTACGAAGGTCATGCCCGGCTTCAGATATTTTTCGATGGTTGCGCGCACACCTGGTTGTGCCTGGGGCAAGATATGGAACAGATCGTCCATCCGCTCGCGGCAATCGAAGGTGCCATACCCTTTGACGGCCAGCCTTGCATCACCAAGAATTTGCGGATTTTCCCAGCCGCCAAAGCGGCCAAAGGCGGTTAGCGGTGCGGCCAATATGCTCTTGCGCAATATGGCGCGGCTGGGGCCGTCAACCGGTCTGGTGTCGCGTATGACCATGCCCCAGAAACGCAATCGCTGTGCGTAATGGAATGCAGGCATCAGTGCCTGTTTGACGAAACGCGGCAGGCCACTCATCGAAGATCTCCGTGATCACATTCGCGGCCTTGCCGCAACGCGCACCGTCCATAGCTAGGGCTTGCACCTATTGCTAGCGCCTTTGGCGCGGAGCCTGTCTTCGACAGACTGCCCAATTATTTTAAGGTTCGAGGGGGCGGGCAGCAGGCACGCTGCCTATATGTTGAGATGATGAAAATCGGCCTTGGGGAAGCGTGAATGATCAATCCCTGGCTGGTCACTATACCAATGAATTCCCAGATCAGCGCAGATTTCCAGAATGGCTTCCTTCTCGCCGGGCAGCAGCCGGCCTTCCCAGTCGCCTTGGCTGTTATTCATGGCAGAAACAGGCCGGGCGCGCGAACTGGGTTCAGCAAGGAGGGCGGTTTCCTGGCGCGAAAGCCCGCTAGGATCGCCCAGATAATTGATCACTGGGCCAAAACCCGCTTCGCCGGATTTGAGCGTTTCATAGGAGGCGAATAAATATTTCTCGCGGCAGGCGGGGTCACTCATCGGGATTAGCATGTCGATCGCTGTCGATAATCCGATATATTGTGCCCGGCTCATGGATCGCCCGGCGTATTTTTCCAGTTGGGGGAAATCTTGCAGCAATGCTTCGGGCAATCGGCGCGGTTCAGGCACAGGGCCCGGGGGCGGTTCCTCGCAGCGCACCCCGCCAAAAGTCAGGGCTGATGCTGTGACCGATAGTGGGTTGCGCAGAAGCACCACTGCTTTGTTGGCCCGCTGCTTTGCGATGAATGGCAGGCAGCGCTGTGCCTCGGTGAATTTAACCACTGTCTGGTGTGAGGCGGCCATGCGCCTGATGGTTCCAAGCGGGCCAATCTTTTTATTGAACGCCCGGCGCAGCTGCCTTGGTGCATCACCATCGACAATGCCCAGCAAATCTTTGGCCAGTGGATGGCCCAGTGAATCGCTGAGTGGATGGTTGGCCCCATCCGCCGGGATATAGGGGCGCAGCCCAAATTGCCTTTGCCCCATTGCGGTGCCCAGATGCTGTTCGATCCCGTCGATTGGTTCCCAGTTCCGGCGCGCAGCGAAATGCCGTTCCAACACTTCGAGCAGCCAAGTCGACCCCGACCGCGGCGATCCGGAGATTAAAATGGGCAGGGCGTGTTGCCTCGTTGATCCCAGCGCCCAGAGCGGACGGATCGCCAAATGATAGGCCAAATGGTTCAGCCCGTGTTTGATGAAATTGGATTGCCTACTTTGCATGGAATTATCCAGAAGGGGTTTGGTCAGGCTGGAATATTGTTACGCCTTGCGCCTGTGGTTGCTTATGCACCCTTAACCTGCGCCTCGTCCAAGGGGTCTACAACATGCATTGCCTTTGCGCCCAGTTCGGCCGCGCGGGCCGCAATATCGCGGCGCAAATCGGTCCCTTGGGACAGCAAATTCTGCGCTTGGGCGATCATTTCTTCGCGCTGCGCTGCATCAGGCCATGGAGAGAATTCATGCGGATTTGGATAGCCAAGCATGTGTTGCAGCGCGAGGATCTTATGAGAATTGGAACCCATAAATACACAAGGGGTGCCCCCTAATCCCGCCATGATCGAGGGATGCCAGCGCCCGCTGATATAGAGCCGCGCATGGGCCAATATCGCCGTTTGCATCAGGATTGGCGCCTTAATCGGCAGATATGTTGCGCCCGTGTTTTCAGCCACTTGGCGCAGGAAAAAATCACCGGTGCAACCCGGCAGTAGCGCCACCGGCATCCCCAATTTGGCGAGTGAGTTGACCAAGGCAGTATAAGTTTCGATGGCGCGGCCGCGATCATTGGTGGAACGCGAACTGCCGCCAACCAGAATATAGGGTTGTTCCAGCGCGGCGGGCATTTTGAAACTGGCCCGTTCAAAATAAGGTGCCAAAGTGGCGGCTTCATAGGGCCGTTCAGCGGCCCCTGCTGCATGGTGATGCCAGGTGAACAGGGCATCGGGATACATGGCCGCGCGGGGGCTGGCCGCAGGCAAATGTTCAGCAGCAAAGGCTTGCGAGACCGGATCGCGCAAGCTGAATGCGGCCGCGCGCGATAACACACTATCGGCCAGCCGCGCTGTATCCTGATTAACCTGTTGTTCTGGCGCGGCAGAGGCCATCGCATTGAGGTAGAATAGCTTTTTCCCGCGTTCCAGCGCGATATTGCATAGTGTCAAAATGAACAGCAGCCGCCCGCGCGCAGGCGTGCCAAAGATCAGATCGCCTTCACCATTCACCAGCACCGCATCGCATTCTTCGATCCAGTCGAATAAACGCCGGGCATCGGCGCTATAGGCCCGCGCGCGGTTCAGCGCGGCGGCATTGGCGGCCAGATCATGGGTGATTGCATCGCGGGTTCCCAGCCCATCCATCACTTTGCCGATCAAAGCGCCGGCCAGCGGGATACCGCGCACTTTGTTGCGGTTGAACACATGGCTCAGCGCGCCATAGGCTGCATCCCCGATCCGGTCTGATAGGGGCCACCGGCGCGCGATCATCTCGGTGGGGACGGTGCCGATAATCTGCCCATGGCGCCCAGCCAATTGGCGCATGGCAATGGACGTTGAACGACAGCCCAGATTGAGGCTGTCGCTATTGTCACCAATGTAGAGCAGTTTCATCGCGCTGGGTGTGGGAGGGGGAGGAAGACCGCTTAAGAAGCGGCCTGCTCGCCCCCGCCTGTCCATTTGAGTTTTTCGCGCATGGCCACTTCGACCGGCGTGAAATCGCCCTGCTTATAGGTTAGCGACCGGCTAACGGCCTTCACATCGCGGCACAGGCGGCGCAGGCCATCAGGTTCGAGCGAAGCGGAATGATCGGTGCCCTTCCATGTCCGGTCCATCGTGAAATGGCGTTCGATCCATTCTGCCCCCAATGTCAGCGCGGCAATGTCGGCGGAAATTCCCAGATGGTGGCCGGAAAAGCCGATCCCGCCCACGCGGTGGCCAAATCGCTCCTTCAGCCGGGTAATTTCAAGCAGGCACAATTCGTCGAATTCGACCGGATAGCCAGATGTGCAGGCATAAAGCAGCAAATCCTTGGCGCGGCCCTTGCTTTCAAAGAACGACACGATCTCTTCTTCTTCATCGCGCGTGGTCATGCCTAAGGATAATTGGATCTGGCCGGTGAATTCTTCGGCCAGCACAGTCATCATTGGCCAATGCAAGTTGGAAGCAGACGGCACTTTGAGAAATTCAGGGTTCAGTGCAGCCATTTCGCGGGCAGAGGTAACGTCCCATACCGAAGTCGAATAACCAATGCCCTGATCGGTGCAATGTTCCATCAATTCGCGGTGCTGTTCCACAGAAAATTCAAGAAATTCGCGGTGCGCACCATAGGTATCGCCATAGGCGTTGATTGGGTTGGGGTGGGGGGCATCATACTGCGCAGCGGGCAGCAATTCGCGATTATTGCGCTTCTGAAATTTAACGTAATCTGCGTTGCAGGTTTGCGCCGCAATCGTGATCAATTCCTTGGCGATTTGCATATCGCCCTTATGGTTACAGCCAATTTCAGCGACGACCTTGGCGCCAAATGCTGGATTAATCTGATTCATTTTTGATCTTTCATGCTCGTGGGCCGCCTTTACCGTGGTCGCATGCCGGGGCTAGGGCCAGTGATAAGGGTTTAATCGCCGCTTTAGAGGGCAAGGGCTGTGTAGAAAAGTCTTTCTTATCCGATCTCAAGCTCATTTCGCTGCGGCAGGATCAAATCGCACAATTCACGCACCGCCCCTTTGCCGCCATTATGTTGCAAAATGAGGTCGGCGGCATCACGCGCAGCGCGGTGGGCATCAGCTGGAACGGCGGCAAAACCGACGCAGGCCATACATTCCAGATCGTTCACATCATTACCGCAATACACTGCCTGGCTAAGGTCTACGCCCTTATCCATGGCCCAGTTTTCCAGCGTGGCGAGCTTGGTTTCAAGCCCGTGAACGCAGTCCAATTGCAATTTGCTGCACCGCGCGCGGACCACAGGATTAATTTCGCGCGACAGGACGATCATTGGCAGCCCGGTGCGCCGCAGCAGATCAACCCCCATCCCATCCGAACGCGAGCAGCGCACTGATTCGCTTCCATCTTGCGTCACTGTCACCTGATCATCGGTCAGTACCCCGTCGAAATCCATAATCAGGGCTGAAACGGGCTGGGGCAGGCGCGCGGCTGTATCTACGGCTGCGCGCGCACTCATCCGGCTTTCGATCACTTCGAATTCTTCCAGCGTGTCAATTTCGCCCAAACGTTCTTCGGGCATTTCGACCGCTGCGACCTTGCCAAAGAAACGGTGCCTTGCGGCGCGAAACCCCGCCAGCTTCATCGCATAGGCTGCCCCGGTTTCGAGATATTCTGCGGGCCGGTCCTGCCGCATTTGGCGGATATTGCGATCATGGTTCACGCCGTGAAAATCATCTGCTTCATCGGCCCGCCACAAGAAATGGTAAAACCGGCTGGCAAGGAAGGCACTGTCAGCTTTTTGCGCCTGAATGGAATGGACCAGCGCATCCAGATCGGCCGGCGCGGTCAGCGGCGATGTGCATTGCAAAAACAGGAACAATCCCGGCTGGCTATCAGGATCGGGGTATAATGTGTCCAGCGCGTGCAGAAGGGCGTCTTCGGAGGAGCTTTTATCGCCTGAAAGCGATGCGGGCCGGGTAATAATTTCCGCCCCATAGGCGCGTGCAACGCTGGCGATATCTGGATCATCGGTTGTCACCGCCACACGGGTAATATGCGTGCTGGCATGCGCTGCCTCGATCGAATGGGCGAGCAGGGGTTTGCCCATCAGCGGCCGGATATTTTTACCCGGCAGGCCCTTTGACCCCCCGCGCGCAGGGATGATCGCCAGAATTTCTGGTTGGGATGGTGCAGATTTCAAGCGGCGGATCCTTTCGCTTGGGACGGGTTAGGATTGTCACGGCCATGGTCAAAATCAGGCACAATCTGCTGCAGGATCGCCAAGGCTGGCTCAATGTCGCGGCAATCATCCAATTGGGTCAAAAGCTGTTGCAGTTTTGCCCAAGGGATATGGCCTTCATTGGCCATCAGGATGCGGGGATGGGTGGTTTTGCGTGGATCCTTGCCGATCAGCAATTCTTCATAGAGCTTTTCGCCCGGCCTAAGGCCCACTTCGACGATTTCAATGTCCCCATCGGGATGGCTCTTGTCCCGCAGCGACAGGCCCGACAAGTGGATCATATCGCGGGCGAGGTCGAATATTTTTACAGGACTGCCCATGTCGAGAACAAACACCTGCCCGCTGCTGACTTGGTCTTCGGCCTTGTTTTTGGCCCCGCTTCCAGCTTTGCCTTTCGTGCTGACCGTGTTGCTGTCTTTGGGATCACCTTTCGCCATACCAGCGGCCTGAATCACCAGCGTGGCGGCCTCCGGTATGGTCATGAAATAACGGGTAATGCGCCGGTCGGTCAGGGTGATCGGGCCGCCCGCTTCCAATTGTTGACGAAACAATGGGACGACCGATCCGCTTGACCCCAGAACATTGCCAAACCGAACCATGGAAAAATTTGTCCGCCGTGATTTTTTGGCGAAACCTTGCAGGATTTGTTCCGCCGCGCGCTTGGTTGCGCCCATCACATTGGTCGGGCGGACTGCCTTGTCAGTGCTGATCAGGATGAAATCAGAGACTTTGGCTGCATGGGCCGCCCGCACGATTTCAAATGTGCCGCCAATATTATTGCGGATTGCCTGAAGCGGGTTGGCCTCAACCAAAGGCACATGCTTATAGGCGGCGGCATGATAGACGGTCTGGACCCGATGGCGCGCGAACATTTCTTCCAAGCGTTTGCGGTCTGTAACCGAGCCAAGGGCCGGGATAATTTCAAGTTCTGGCAGATTGTGTTCGGTGCAATAGAGGCGCAGTTCCTCCAAAATAGCGTATAGTGAAAACTCCGATATTTCGAACAAGACGAGGCTGCGCGCGCCCAACCGGCAAATCTGACGGCACAATTCGCTGCCGATCGATCCGCCCGCTCCGGTTACCAAAACGTTTTTGCCAGATGTGGTGCGGCCCAGCAGTAGTTCATTCGCAGCAACCGGTTCGCGGCCCAGCAAATCTTCGATTTCCAGGGGCCGAATATCGCTGACGGTGACCTTGCCGCCGACAATATCCTTTATTTGGGGCAAGATCTGGACGCCCACTTTCAAATCACCCAGCGCGCGGACAATCTGGCGCCGCCGTTTGCGGTTAATGTTAGGCATGGCCAGAAGAATGTCGGTAATGCGCGCCTGTCTGATAATGTCAGCCAGCTTACCGCTCCAATACACTTTCATCCCGTCGAGCCTTTGCCCGGCAAGCAGGCGATCATCATCGATATAACCGCATAAATCCATGCCGGGATCGGTTCTGAGCGCGCTGACCAATTGCTGCCCCGCATCGCCAGCACCATAAACCAGAACGCGTTTAACCTCTCCGCCGAAGGCAGATCGGCGCAGGACATCAACCATCAAGAAACGGGCGATCACCCGAACGCCCACCACCAGTATGAAATAGATGATCGGTTGCATGATCCCGGTAGTGCGCGGCACCCCTGCAACACCCCAGATGGTGAAAACCAGCGCCATCGCTGTGCCGTAATAGGTTAAGGCGCGCGCCAATGTGCGCAGCATTCCTATCCCGACATAGCGGAATATGGTGTGATAGACGCCCGTGAAAAAGAAGATCGGGCCTGCCAGCAAGATGGCGGCTATTGCCAGTTTGGCAATCGCTTGATCCCACAAGATCCATTGCCCGATCCGCAATGAATAGGCGATCCAGATCGACTGGAACAACAAGGCCATATCGATCAGAAAAACGATAAATTGCTTCTGCCATCGGCTCAGCCCAGCAAGACCTTGCAGCACGGTCTTGACTATGTCGCCTATGCTGATTGCAATCTTGCGCATCGCGTAATGTTTCGTCCTTCACTGTGGCGGCCTGCTTCAAGGCACGTTTTCAGGCCCATCTTGAGGCTCGTTTCGGGTCTAAACTGCTGCTGCGAATAAATGGCAGCTGCAGGTTAAATCCCGTGGTATTGCTTATACCACCGGACGAAGGCTGGCACGCCCACTTCGATCCCGGTGCTTGGTTGATACCCCAAATCATTCTGTATTGCGCCAATGTCGGCATAGGTTTTTTGCACATCGCCTGGTTGCATTGGCAGCATTTCCATTTCGGCTTTCTTGCCGCATTCCTGTTCAAGAATGCCGATTACTTTCATCAAATGTTCAGAGCGGTGGTTGCCAATATTATACAGGGCATGGGGCTTGGAACTGCCGCCTGCTTTTTGTTCGCCATTGTCTGCAGGCGGATTGTCGAGGCAGGCGACAACGCCTGACACGATATCTTCGACATAGGTGAAATCGCGGTACATATCGCCGCCATTAAAAACCGGGATCTTCTCGCCGCCAAGGATGGCCTTGGTAAATATCCACATCATCATGTCGGGGCGGCCCCAAGGCCCGTAAACGGTAAAGAACCTGAGGCCGGTCAGCGGCATCCGGTAAAGATGGGCGTAGGTTTCGCTCATCAATTCGTCGGCCTTCTTGGTCGCAGCATAGAGCGATAGTGGATGGTCAACCCGGTCATCGACTGAAAACGGCAGCTTGGTGTTGCCGCCATAGACGCTGGAAGAACTGGCATAGACCATATGTTCCGCCCCGCGGTGGCGCGCAATTTCCAGCATATTGAGGTGGCCCACCAGATTGGCCTGCACATAGGCGTGCGGATTTTCGATCGAATAACGGACCCCGGCCTGCGCGCCCAAATGCACAATCCGTTCAAATTTTTCGCCTGCCAGCGCTGCTTCCAATGCGGGCATGTCGGAAAAATCGACCTTGCGGAATGTAAAAGCGGCGCCGCCTTCATCCTGCAATCTGTTCAGGCGGTCTTGTTTGAGGCTGACCGGGTAATAATCATTGAGATTATCAATCCCGATTACCTGATCACCGCGCGCCATCAGCCGCGATGCGAGGGTGGATCCGATGAAGCCAGCGACACCTGTAATCAATACGCGCATGATATTTCCTAAAGTGTCCAGTCAGCGGCGCGAAGTACGCCCTTAAGATCGGCAAGTGTCCCGCCAGAATTGGTAAGTTTGCGAAAGCTTTCTTCGCCCTGTTGCAGATAGGCTTGGTGGGGCACTGCGAGTAGGACAAGATCATATTGGCGATCCAGCGCATCGGCATCGAGCACCAGCCCATATTCGCGGTGCGCTTCGTCTGCATCGGCATGGGGATCGTGAACGATCACTTCGTGCCCGCGCTGTGTCATGCCGGCCACCAAATCAGCGACCTTGCTGTTACGCAGATCAGGCACGTTTTCCTTAAAGGTCAGGCCCAGCACCAGCACGCTTCCAGCTTTGCCGCCGCGTTTATCATGCAGCCGCTGGGCGACCCAGTCTGCCATAGCATCATTGACCCCGCGCCCGGCGAGTATGACCTTGGGATCATGGCCCAATTCTTCTGCCCGGCGGGCAAGGTAATAGGGGTCAACCCCGATACAGTGGCCGCCAACAAGGCCGGGGGAAAAAGGCAGGAAATTCCATTTGGTCCGCGCCGCTTCCAGCACATCCCATGTCGATAGGTCCATCTGGCCAAAAATCTGGGCGATTTCGTTCATGAAGGCGATGTTGATGTCGCGCTGGGCATTTTCGATCACTTTGGCAGCTTCTGCAGCCTTGATCGAAGCAGCGCGGAACACACCGCCACTGGTGATTGCGCCGTATAGATCGGCAATTTGGTCCAGCACTTGGGGGGTTTGGCCCGACACTACTTTGGTGATTTTGTCGATCGTATGTTCACGGTCGCCCGGATTGATCCGTTCCGGGCTGTAACCAAGGAAGAAATCCTCCCCGCATTTAAGGTGAGATGCCTGTTCCAGGATCGGCGCGCAAATATCTTCGGTTACACCGGGGTAAACAGTGCTTTCATATACTGCGATGGGCGTGCGCCCATCGGCGGCTGCACCGGCGATCATGGCGCCCACGGTGCGCGATGCAGCTTTGACAATGGCCAGATCAGGCTGGTTTTTATCATCGATTGGGGTGGGCACGGTGATGATGTAAAAATCACATGGCGGGCAGTCTGCCGGATCAAAACTGAGCGAAAGGGTAGAAGCCTTCAGCCGCTGCTCGTCAATTTCACCGGTCCGGTCATGGCCATTTTTCAGTTCGGCAATACGCCGTTCGTCAACATCAAGGCCGAATGTTTCAAACTGTTTGGCCAGCGAAACCGCCAGCGGCAGGCCGACATAGCCCAGCCCCACAATTGTCACGCGAGGCTGTGCACGGCCCATGCCAAATATCACCTTTGTTCAGGGCTGTAACAGCGCCTATTTCTGGATCGGTGCTCTAATGGTGCGCCATTTGGCAATCAACCGCTAATCTTGCCGATTGCGGCAGCATAGCCTGCGTTTGCGGCCAGCTGCCATTTTCAATCTAGCGTAAGATCGGGCGCGTCTTCTTGTTTCATGCCAACCACATGATAGCCAGCATCAACATGGTGGGTTTCACCCGTTACACCTGATGACAGGTCGGATAGGAAATAGACCCCTGATCCGCCAACATCATCAATCGTGACATTGCGCCGCATTGGGGAATTTAATTCGTTCCATTTAAGAATGTAGCGAAAATCACCGATCCCGCTGGCGGCCAGGGTTTTGATCGGGCCGGCTGAAATGGCATTCACGCGGATATTGTCCGGGCCAAGATCATTGGCCAGATATTGAACGCTGGTTTCCAGCGCGGCCTTGGCCACGCCCATGACATTGTAATGCGGGATGACTTTTTCTGCGCCGTAATAGGTCAAAGTCAGGATTGATCCGCCGCCTTTGCCGTCCGCGGTTTTGGGCGGCATCATTTTGGCCGCGCGCTGGGCTACGGCCACAAGGCTGTAGGCTGAAATATTCATCGTCATCAGGAAATTTTCGAGGCTGGTGTCCACATATTTGCCGCGCAATTCCCTTTTATCGGAAAAGCCGATGGCATGGACTACGAAATCGATTGTTTCCCACCGGCTCTTGAGTGTTTCGAAGGCAGCATCAAGCGCCGCCATTTCAGACACATCACATTCAAAGGTAAAGTCGGAACCAAGCTGCGCGGCGAGCGGGATAACCCGCTTGGCCAATGCATCGCCCTGATAGGTAAAGGCGAGTTCTGCCCCCTGTTCGCGCAATTGTTTGGCAATGCCCCATGCCAGCGATTTATCGTTGGCCAGCCCCATAATGAGCCCGCGCTTGCCTGCCATCAGACCGTTCATACCGTATCGCCCTTTGTTTCCAATTGTTCCTGATGCCGCTTTGCGGCTTCTTCGGGTGTTTCAGCCAGTGCGGCATTTAATTCTGCGCCTACTACCATGCCTAAGCCGACCAGCCAGAAAAAGAAAAGCGTGATCATGATTCCAGCCAGACTGCCATAGGTTAGATTATAGGCAAAAAAGCTGCGCAAGACCGGCGGCAGCGCCACAGTCACCGCCACCCACCACAAGGTGACCAGCAAGGTGCCGGGCCATTTAGGGTAACGATGATGGCGATAGGCAGCAGGGGTTAAGGTGTAAAACAGCAGATAGATCGAAATATACAGGCCAAAGGCTGGAATGATCCGGCTGACCGACAATTGATCCATCGCTTCGTTCAGCCATGGCAGATGGGCCGCGATCACTTCTTGTGCGGTCCCGATTAACACTTGTGCAATCAGCGACACGATCAGCAACACCATCGCCGCCATGATGATCCCGAAGGAGCGGATCCGGTATCGCCAGAACGCCAGTGTCGCACCAGTGCCATAGGCGCGGCTTAGAATGTCGCGGATGGTTTCGATCAGGCTGGATGCGGTCCACAATCCTACTGCCCCGCCAGCCCATAATAACCAGCCGCTGCGCGCTTCGATCACATTGCGCGCAACCGGTTCGATGACCTTGCTGACCACTGGAGGCAGGGCCGAAAGCATTGCATTGATGGTTGCCGCCCGGTCGGCCTCATCGCCCAGCACGGAAAACACCGCCGCGCCAAATATGAAAAAGGGAAAGATCGCCAGCATCGCCATATAGGCCAGATTGCCCGCGTGAATGCTGCCATCGTTCCACGCGCCCGCCGCTGTCCGCTTGGCCACATCGAAAATGCGTGAACCAGGCCGCAGATGATGTTCGATTTGATTATGGACTTGCTGGCGCATGGTGCGTTTGCCAGATGTTTGCCCGCTGCTGCGTTCGGTGTCTTGATTAGTGTCTTGTTCGGGGCTCAGCTCAGCGTCTTGTCCCACGCTGGCCTGCTGCTTCGCCTCTGGCGAGTGGGAATGTGAACTGTGTAAATGCGCGTCAGGCGCATTCGCCTCTGGCCCCTCTGACATTGGCAAATTTCTACACTCCGAACTTGGCTCGCGGGTTGCTTTCGTCTTTCCAGCCTTCAATCCGCTTGGCAAGTTCCACCATATCATCTGAATCCGCTTCAGGCAGAATGATTTCCAGTGTCACCAATTGATCGCCGCGCTGCCCGTTCTTTTTGGAAAATCCCTTGCCCTTCAGGCGCAGGACTTTGCCCGATGCGCTGCCCGGGCTGATCGTCAGCATTACCGCTGCATCCACGGTTGGAACCTTAACCTTGGCCCCGCTTATTGCCTCGTCCAAAGTGATCGGCAGATCCAGACGGACATCGTGCCCATCGCGGCGGAAATAGGCGTGATTATCAACCGCGATCGCAACCAGCCCGTCGCCTGCCCCCGCTGGCCCATCCTGGCCCTTGCCTTTCAGCCGCATCACCGTGCCATCCTCGACCCCGGCGGGCAGCTTTAAATCAATGGTTTTGCCATCTGATAAGGTGATGCGTTGATCGGCGCGCTGCGCTGCATCGATGAAAGGGACACGCAGGCGGTATTGGATATCTGCGCCCTTGCTGGGCGGGGGTGGGCGCCGCCCGCCGCCCATGCCGCCAGCGCGCCGGCCGCCGAATAGATCTTCAAAAATATCGCCCAGATCGGCGCCTTCTTGCGCAAATCCGCCCATGTCGGAGGAACGAAAACCGCTTTGGCCGCCGGGGCGCTGGCCAAACCCGCCGCCCCCAAACCCGCCGCCTGCGCCGCCAAATGGGCTGGCAGGATTGCCATCAGCATCAATTTCTCCGCGATCAAAACGGGCGCGCTTGTCCTTGTCCGACAATAGATCATAGGCCTGCGATGCGGCAGAAAATCGTTCTGTCGCTTTGGGGTTGTCTTTGTTCTTGTCAGGGTGAAGCTCTTTGGCGAGCTTGCGATAGGCGCTCTTGATCTCTTTCTCCGTCGCGGAGCGGGAAACACCAAGCGTTGTGTAAGGATCAGCCATGTTAGGTTAGCTAGGTCGGGCAGGGCCACTACGCAAGAAGGGATGTTTTGCCTGTGCCGCATTTGGGCGTTAAGACATCATCATGAGCGAAGATCAGAGCACCAGCCAAATCCCCCGGGGCGAGCCTTATATCCTGTTTGATGAATGGTATGCCCAGGCGCGGGTTAGTGAACCTAACGATTCAAACGCAATGGCCTTGGCCACCGCAACGCCCAATGGCGCGCCATCGGTGCGGATGGTGCTGCTTAAGGGGCATGGGGCGGATGTTGGCGGGCAGGGCGGCTTCACCTTTTTCACCAATGCCCACAGCCGCAAGGGCGAGGAAATTCGCGCCAACGCGCAAGCCGCCTTATTGTTCCATTGGAAAAGCCTGCGCCGGCAGATCCGTATCGAGGGGGCGCTGACCCAGGTTGCCCCCGATGTGGCTGATGAATATTTTCACAGCCGCAGCCGGGCATCGCAATTGGGGGCGGTTGCCTCAGACCAGTCGCGCCCGATGGATGATCGGGAAACTTTCCTCGCCCGGCTTTCTGCTGCGCAGGAGCGTTTTGGCGATGGCGAAATAGAACGGCCCGCGCATTGGACCGGCTTTACGCTGACCCCGACTGCTTTTGAATTCTGGCTCGACCGCCCCAACCGCCTGCATGACCGCCGCCGTTTCGAGCGCGCTGGTGAGCGCTGGGCTGACAAATTGCTTTATCCATGAACACCATTTCAAATGAACGCCGCACCGCTCTGGCGCGCAGCGCTGCGATCGCATCGGTTGCAACCGCGCTGTTTCTGGCCGGGCTGAAATTGTGGGCCACCTGGCAAACCGGTTCCACCGCCATGCTGGGCAGTTTGGCGGATACTGCACTGGATCTGGTCGCCAGCATTGCCACCTTTGTCGGGGTTTATATTGCCGGGCAGCCAGCGGATGAACAACACCGTTTCGGCCATGGCAAGGCCGAGTCGCTATCGGCCATATTCCAGGTGATGTTGATTGCCTTGTCGGCTGCCGCAATCGGTTTCAGCGCCGTTCGGCGTTTGGCAGAAGGCGGGCGCACGGTGGAGGCGGCAGACGGTATTACCGTGTCGGTCGTGGCGATTGTCGCCACGTTGGCGCTGCTTTCTTATCAGCGTTTTGTCATCATCCGCACCGGTTCGGTCGCGATTGCGGCGGATCATGTGCATTACCAGTCCGACCTTTTGTTGAATCTGGCTGTTATTGCTGCGCTGATGCTTGATCAATATGCCGGCTTCGCGCTTGCTGATCCCTTGTTCGGCCTGGCTATTGCTGGTTGGTTATTGTGGGGGGCGTGGCGCGCTGCGGCCCAGGCGATCCACCATTTGATGGACCGTGAATGGCCAGAGGAAAAACGCCAGCGTTTCGTTGAATTGGCATCAAAACATCCTGAATTGAAAAACCTTCATGATCTGCGCACCCGCACCAGCGGGCATTGTGATTTTGTGCAATTTCATGTCGATATGCCCGGCGATATGACGGTGGATCAGGCGCATGACATTATCGAGCGGGTCGAAAATGATCTGTTCCAACATTTTCCGCATATGGAATTGTTGATCCATATTGATCCCGAAGGTCACGTAGACAAGCCGGACAACCCGCTGGTTGAGGCGGATGAATTTGCCAAGATGAGTAAGAATTCATGATCCAGAAATTGCCCTATTGGCATGTCGATGCCTTCGCCAGCCGGCCCTTTACCGGCAATCAGGCTGCTGTGATGCCGCTGGAAGAATGGCTGCCTGATGATGTGCTGCAAGCGATCGGCGAGGAGAATAATTTTGCCGAAACCGCCTTTGTGGTGAAGGATCAGACTGGCGAGGCGGATTGGGAATTGCGCTGGTTCACCCCCACATCAGAGGTTGCAATGTGCGGCCATGCCACGCTGGCATCGGGCCATGTTTTGTTAGAGCGTGACGGCGGGGACAGCGTGACTTTCCGCACCCGCAAGGCCGGGGTGCTGGAAGTGCGCCGTTCTGCATCAGGATACGAAGTAGCATTGCCTGCAACGCTGGTGGCGCCATCTGAAAACCCGGAATTACTGGCCGCCTTGGGCGTGCAAGGGCAGGTTTTTGAATCCACCTCGGGCGCAGAGGCCACGGCAATCATCTTGTTGGAGGATGCCGATGCGGTTTACCGGATGCAGCCGGATATACGCGCGCTTGGCCGGATTGATGTGATGGCCATTTGCACTGCACCGGCTGAAAAAACCGATGTTGTCAGCCGCGTTTTTGTTCCTGCATGGGGGGTTGATGAAGATAGCGTGACCGGATCAGCGCATGCCGCATTGACGCCGTTTTGGGCCCAGCGATTGGGGCGCGATACTTTCACCGCCCATCAGGCATCCACCCGCGGGGGGGATCTGGCCTGCCAGATGGCGGGCGAATATGTGTGGCTGGGCGGGCAATGCGTTACAGTCATCGAAGGGGTTTTCTATCTTTCTGGATAGAGCTCCACAATGTCAGACAATTGCGGGATTAATTTCGTGCGTTGTTCGGTATCTGAATGGCCCAGCCGCACTATGGTCAGTTTCTGGGCCGGCGAAACCAGCAGATATTGGCCCATATGGCCGATGGCGGCGAACATTGTATCGGGGCCGCGATCACGAAGGCTGGAATCGCGGTCAATGCCCGAATCGCGGTTGAGCCATGTGTGCGCGCCGTAAAATGCGGCGCGCGGGCTGGGCGATTTCATAAATTCGATCCACTTGCGCGGGATTATCTGCGCGCCGCGAACCGAACCGCCATTGCGCAGAAATTCACCGAATTTGGCCCAATCGCGCGCAGTGCCGTGGATCAAGCTGCCGCCGATCAAGGTTCCGCTGGCGTCATATTCAGGGACCATCGAATCCATCCCCAAAGGGCTGAACAAGCGGTTCTGGAGAAAATCGTCAACCGCGCGCCGCCGCGTTTCCGGGTCCGAACTGTTGGTCAGCACCTGCGCTGCAATATCCGCCAAAATGACACTGGTGTTGGAAGAATATTCAAACTTCCTGCCCGGTTCAGCCTCCAGCGGCTGGGCAGTGGCCCAATCGGCCATATCGCCGCGCCCATCGAGGAACAGCATCCGCACCTCGGATGATTGGTAAGGCGGGTCGCCCGCTTCTGTATGGCGCAGGCCAGAACGCATCTGAAGCAATTGGCGCAGCGTAATTTCGCCCCGCGGGTCCCCCGGGCGTTGCCAGCGCGCAATTGGCGGCGAATCGTCCAGCCGCAGCCGTCCATCTGTTACCAACATACCGATCATCACCGCTGTAACCGTTTTGGCCATCGACCAACTGACGAAGCGCGTCTCGGCAGTATATTCAGGGGCATATCGTTCAGCCGCAATTTTGCCGCCTTGCATCACCACCAGCGCGCGGGTTTCCCCAATTTCGGGTTGGGTGAACAGATCATCCACTTCCTGCGCGAGCTGCCGGGTCGGCGCGCCGGGATTGTCTGATACTGCTGCCAGCGCTTCTTGCGTCAAGGGCGTGCGCCGGGCAGGAGCATCGCTGCAAGAGCCAAGGCTTGGCAGGAGCGCAAGGCTGGCGATAAGGGAAGGTATTGGCCGCGTCATTGCCCCCACATTTGCGTAAGGATTCCCGCTTGGCAATTGCAAAAACTGATCGACGGAAAAAACCGCCCCGCCCGCCGCATGCCGCAAATCGCGGGCGATGGGCCTTGCTGGTCTGCGTAGCGGCGTTGGGCGCATTGGGCTGGACCTACCGTGTGCCAATCCTTGGCTATAGCAGCGCCGGCGCTGCCTATAGCGCGCATGTTGTGTGTTCCTGCCGCCATATTGGCGGGCGCAGCCTGCAAGATTGCAAGAAAGACCGCATCAGCGGGATGGAGCTGATTTCGCTAAGCGAGGACACCCAAGCCAAAAGCGTAACCGCGCGTTTCCCGCTGCTCGGGCCGCAAACGGCCATTTACCGCAAGGGATATGGCTGCGTGCTTCAGGAATGGGATGATTAAGGCCTGCCGCCTAAGCTGATGTGACCGCTGGGGCGAGGGGCGAGGACGTGGCCGGGATGGTCGAATCAATCCAACCACCGCCCAGCACACGTTCGCCGGCATAGATGACCGCCGCTTGCCCCGGTGCAACCCCGAATTCAGGACTGGCAAAACGCAAGATAACATTGGCATTTTCGCCAAAGGCAGGTTCGCCCTTGGCTGGGCCATCAGGCGCATGTTCCAACACCACTGGCACAGGTTTGGCCAATGAGCGGACCTTGGCGGTCAGTGGTTCATCCGGGATCGGGCCGATCCGGTTGGTTTCGATGACCATCGCAGCACCAACCGCCAGCAAACGTTTGGGCCCAACCAGGACCTGCGCTGCGGCGGCATCAATGCCGGTTACATAAAGCGGTTCTGGCTGGCCGCCGATGTCCAATCCGCGGCGCTGGCCCACAGTAAAATGGATGACGCCTTGATGCGTTCCCATAATCTCGCCGGTTTCAGCGTGCACGATATTGCCTGCTACGGCGCCTTGCGGGCGCAGTG
>Ga0209345_10002155_pt1 | contig 22254 bp, 14 predicted proteins | sample Cruoilmetagenom7_FD_187294 | JGI IMG/M metagenome (GOLD analysis project Ga0209345, IMG submission 187294) | Oil polluted marine microbial communities from Coal Oil Point, Santa Barbara, California, USA - Sample 7 (SPAdes) (version 2) | ecosystem: Environmental > Aquatic > Marine > Oil seeps ... | reverse complement strand
CAATTTGAAAAACATTTTTATTTATGGTTGAAGATGCTTCTGCGGTTTGAGCCACAGTGTTTATGCGAACTAGCAGTAGTAATAAACTAATGTTTACAAGTAGTTTTTTCTTCATTTTAGAGGTAATTATTAAACAGGCGCAAAATTATTTTTAATTAGTCTAAATAAAAATGATTTCGGTCATAGTTATAAAAAAAGCCAAACATTTAGTTTGGCTTTAAATTTATATTGAATTGAAGTTTATAATTCCAACGTTTTTTTAGGATTGTTATCCATTAAAATTTCAATTGGATTTTCTAAAGCTTCTTTAACCGCAACTAAGAAACCAACAGATTCTCTTCCGTCAATTATTCTATGATCGTAAGAAAGCGCAACGTACATAATTGGTCTAATGACTACTTCACCATTTAGTGCAATAGGACGTTCAACTATATTGTGCATTCCTAAAATTCCACTTTGAGGTGGGTTAATAATAGGAGTAGATAACATAGAGCCAAATACACCACCATTTGTAATTGTAAAAGTTCCACCAGTCATTTCATCAACAGTAATTTGACCATCACGGGCTCTTAAAGCTAATCGTTTTACTTCACTTTCAACACCTCTAAAGGTTAAGTTTTCAGCGTTTCTAATAACAGGAACCATCAAACCTTTTGGGCCAGAAACAGCAATTGAAATATCTTGAAAATCGTGTGAAATTTTATAATCACCGTCTAACATTGAATTAACGTCAGGATACATTTTTAAGGCTCTAACAACAGCTAATGTAAAGAAACTCATAAAGCCTAATCCAACGCCGTGTTTTGCTTTAAAATCTTCTTTAAACTCACTACGTAAGTCAAAAATTGGTTTCATGTCAACTTCGTTAAAAGTAGTTAACATGGCCGTTTCATTTTTTACCATTACTAAACGTTCGGCAACTTTTCTACGCAACATAGAAAGTTTTTTACGTTCAGTTCCTCGAGATCCACCAGCAGGTGTTCCCATACTAGGCACAGCTTTTACAGCATCATCTTTTGTAATTCTGCCGTCACGGCCAGAACCTTTTACTTCTTTAGCTGAAATTCCTTTTTCGTCTAATATTTTCTTTGCAGCTGGGGAAGCAGCACCACTTGCATAGGTCTTCTCGACTGCGCTCGAAGTGACAGCATTCTCAACTTTTGGAGTTTCAACAACTTCTTTTGTTTCAGTTTTTGAACCTTCAGGTTTTTTAGCATCTAAATCAATTAAGCATACTACAGCACCAACTTCAACAGCATCACCTTCTTCCGCTTTTAAAGTTATAATTCCACTTTCTTCGGCAGGTAATTCTAAGGTTGCTTTATCTGAATCTACTTCAGCAATTGGTTGATCTTTTTCAACATAATCACCATCTTCAACAAGCCAAGCTGCAATTTCTACTTCTGTTATTGATTCTCCCGGTGAGGGCACTTTCATTTCTAAAATCATGTTGTTAATTTTTAGTCTTTATATGACGATTTTTTTATTCGTTAGTTTGAAATACTTTATCTAATATTCGTTGATGTCTTCGTTTAAAACGTGCAGTTGACCCAGCAGCTGGAACAGCATAAAACGGCTGTGAAGCTACCTCTAAATTCACTAATCTAAAACGTTGTAACATATAACTCCAAGCACCCATATTTTCAGGCTCTTCTTGTGCCCAAACATAATTTTTTACATTAGGATAACGGTCAATTATTTGTTGAAGTTTATCTAAATGCAATGGGAACAATTGCTCAATTCTTACCAAAGCAATATCATTTCGTTCTAATTGAGTGCGTTCTGCTAATAAATCGTAATAAAATTTACCAGTACAAAATACTAATTTAGTTACATTTTCGGTATTTACAGTATCATCGATTACTTCTTGAAAACTTCCGTTAGACATATCTTCTAAAGAAGAAACTGCAAGTGGATGACGAAGTAAACTTTTTGGTGTAAAAACAATTAATGGTTTTCTATAATCACGTTTTAGTTGGCGACGTAAAATATGATAGAAATTTGCAGGTGTTGTACAATCTGCAACAATCATATTATCTATAGCGCAAAGTTGTAAAAAGCGCTCCATACGTGCAGATGAATGTTCCGATCCTTGACCTTCATAACCGTGAGGAAGTAGAATTACGATACCATTTTGAAGTTTCCATTTATCTTCCGCAGCGGATAAATATTGATCGAAAATAATTTGAGCTCCATTGCTAAAATCACCAAACTGCGCCTCCCAAATAGTTAATGTATTTGGGTTTGCCATGGCATATCCATAATCAAATCCTAAAACTCCATATTCAGATAAAAGTGAATTATAGATATACATTTCACCTTGATTTTCACCTAAAGTATTTAATAAATTTATTCTTTCCTCTGAAATTTCGTCTTTTAATATTGCATGTCGATGACTAAAAGTACCACGTTCCACGTCCTGACCAGAAATACGAACATCGAAACCTTCTTTTAACAAACTTCCATAAGCTAAAGATTCTGCCATTCCCCAATCAATTTTATTAGTTTCAAAAACCATTTTATGTCGATCGCGTAGAATACGTTCCGCTTTACGTAAAAATTTCACCCCATCAGGAACTGTAGAAACTACTTTAGCAATTTGCTTTAATGAGTCGTTGTTATAAGAGGTATTGGTTTCTTGTAACATTTCAGGTAAACGTTTTCTTTCAAATCCTTCCCAAATATCTTGCATAAAAGGACGAACTTTTGAAGTTTCTACCCCTTTTGAAGCCTGATATTCTCCTTCTAATAAATTTTTAAAATCAGCAATAATTGTATTTAAATATGAACTATCAATCACGCCTTCATCCAATAATTTTTTAGCATAAATATCTCTAGGATTGGAATGTTTGGCAATTGCTTTGTACAAATTTGGCTGTGTAAATCGTGGTTCGTCACCTTCATTATGTCCGTATTTACGATAACCCAATAAATCAATAAAAATATCACGTTTAAATTTCATTCTGAAATCTAACGCCATTTCAACAGCATGTACAACTGCTTCAACATCATCTGCATTTACGTGTAGCACAGGAGAAAGGGTCACTTTTGCAACGTCGGTACAATAGGTACTTGAACGACCATCTAAATAGTTGGTTGTAAAACCAATTTGATTGTTAATAACAATATGTACCGTTCCACCTGTAGAATATCCTTTTAATTTACTCATTTGAGTAACCTCATACACCAATCCTTGACCAGAAATAGCAGCATCACCGTGAACAATAATTGGAAGCAATTTTGAATTGTCTCCATTATATACTCTATCAATTTTTGCACGGGCAATTCCTTCAACAATTGGCCCTACAGTTTCTAAATGCGATGGATTCGGAACTAAATTCATTTTTAGAACCTTGTTGTTTTTTAATGTTTTGGTAGTAGTTAAACCTAAATGGTATTTTACATCGCCATCAATAGTTTCATCTTCAAAATCTTTTCCTTCAAATTCACTAAATACATCACGAATTGGTTTTCTGAAAATATTTGTAAGAGTATTTAAACGACCTCGATGTGCCATTCCTAATACAAATTCATCTACATCGTAAACTTCTGCAGCATTTCTTAATACGGAACTTATCGCTGGTATTAATGTTTCACCACCTTCTAATGAAAAACGTTTTTGACCAACATATTTGGTTTGTAAAAAGTTTTCAAAAGTTACAGCTTGATTTAATTTTTGAAGAATGTATTTTTTAGATTCAATTGAATAATTTGGATGATTTGAATTTAGGTTTAATTGCTTCTGAAGCCACTTAATTTCTTCAGGATTTCGAATGTACATATATTCTACACCAATAGAATCACAATAAATGGTTTGTAGGTGTTTAATAATATTTCGAAGTGTATTTTTTCCCGAACCAATAATTCCTCCAGCATCAAAAACAGTATCTAAATCATTTTCAGATAATCCGAAATTTTCAATTTCTAAAGTTGGTGTGTATTGTCTTCTTGCCCTAACAGGGTTTGTTTTTGTAAATAAATGTCCTCTTGTACGATAACCATTAATAAGGTCAATTACTTTAAATTCTTTAAGTACATTTTCTGGAACTTCGTAAGCATCATTATCCTCAGTAAGGCTGTATTTTTCATTTGCAAAATCATAGCCTTGAAAAAAACTCCTCCAACTAGGTTCTACAGTATCTGGATTCATTAAATACTGATCGTATAAACTGGATATAAATCCTGAGTGAACAGCGTTTAAAAATGAAAATTTATCCATATGTTGTTTTTAGTAAACTTTTTAGTTAGACTTGGGCAAAAATACAATTTTTACCAAAACAACCATTTTTATTGATTGATTTTTCAAATAATTATTTTTTTATTAAAAAATTGGGTTTTAGACTATTAAAGTGATTTTTTAAGGTTAAAATTATTTAGAATAATCAATAATTATTTATATAGCAAAATAAAAGAAAAAGTGTGAAATTACTAGTGAAAGAAAAAAAATCACTTTTTTTAAAAAAAAAATTGCAAAAAGAAGAAAACCTTGTATATTTGCACTCGCAAAAGGAAAATATCTTCCTCCTTAGCTCAGTTGGTTAGAGCATCTGACTGTTAATCAGAGGGTCCTTGGTTCGAGTCCAAGAGGGGGAGCAACCCTTATAAACCTTACTAGAAATAGTAGGGTTTTTTTATGGTTTAAAGTTAAATTTCTATACCTATTCTGCATTGTGTGCATTCATCGCATTTAATACTTAGCCAACTTGCCAACTTTTTTTCCAGAAAAGGTAACATAGGAGGTAACATCAAAAATTTAAAAGTTAACATAAGAGAAAAAAAAGGATGGCTTGGGTAGTATTTTTTTCTAAATGTAATAAATAGTAAATAAGAGGGCATTCTTCCTTAAATCAATATATATGATATATCTCAGTAAATATTTCAGTTTAAAAAATTAAATTTGTTAATAAAAAAATTGTACAAATTGAGAAAGAATCCTATAGACTCTTTGCAAGATATATCCAAGTATACTGTTGTTTTTTTTAATTTCTCAAGAATATGGGTTAAGGATTTGAAGAAACGTAGTGTAATAGTATTCATAAGTTTTTTGATTGTTTCATTAACATCAAATGTTTTTGCTCAAGTTTTGAGTTATGATAAAAATATTGAAATAAAGGAAGGAAAAAAAATTACAACTGTAGAGGTTCAGTTAAATATCTCTAATAAAGAAAAGAATTACCTATCAAACGTTAAAATAAATCATAGTGAACAAGATAAATTTGATCTAATTGAGGCTTTAATTTTTGACAAACAAGGAAGTTTAGTAAGGAAATTGAAGAAAAAAGATGTTCAAACAAGTCATGATACAAGCTATGATACTTTTTTTCAAGATAATTTAATTGAATCGTTTAATCTTCATTGGAATCAATACCCATATTCAATTAAGTATAAATATAAGATAATTGAAAAAGAATTTCTTTTTATTGCTAAATGGTTTTCTGTACTATATTCTAAAATACCAACTTTTAAAAGCTCCTTAAAAGTAAAAATTCCAAAGGATTATGAGTTTAATTTACATTTTCATGATTCATTGAATTTTGAAAGAACTGAAGATGAAAAGGAGACTATTTTATTATGGGAAAGCATTAATCCAGAATTACCCAAAAAGGAATATTTTGGTCTTCCTTTCGAGAATCAGTTAGAAATGGTAACTATTGCACCATTGAGTTTTAAGTATGATGTTAAAGGAATGCAAAATAGTTGGAGTTCACTAGGGGGATGGTTTGAAGAATTGAATAAAAATAGTGAAGAGATTACTTTTGAAGAGAAGCAGGTTGTTGACAAATTATTAAGGGGAGTAGAAAAAGAAATTGAAAAGATTAAAATTTTGTATCACTATCTTCAAGATAATACAAGGTACATTAATGTTGATCTTGAGTATGGAGGTTTAAAAAGTTACCTGGCTTCATATGTATGTATTAATAAATATGGTGATTGTAAAGCCTTGACAACTTATATGAAAGCTTTATTGACTTACATAGGTATAAAATCACATTACACTCTAGTTTCTGCGGGCATAAACAAAGGTTATATTAATGAAAATATACCGAGTCAACAGTTTAATCATGTCATATTATACATTCCTCTAAAAGGAGAAGATGTTTGGTTAGAAAACACTTCAAGCTCTTCTCCTTTCAATTATTTAGGAACTTTTACGCAAAATAGATTGTCACTAAAAATTGATGGGTTTGAAAGTAAACTGATTAGAATTCCAAAATTAGAACTTAAAGATGTTGAGGAAACCAAATCGTATAATATAGATTTAAACCAAAAAGGTACTGGAAAATTTAAAATGATTAAAAGATCTCGTGGTATTGAGTTTGAAGAAATGGTGGCATTAAAAAAGTTGAATAACGAAATATATTTAAACAATTTCATAAAGGATAAGATTAAATTGAAAAAAACAACTGTAGAAGATTGGAGTTTTAATCACATAAGTAGAGATAGTTCATTTATAGAATTAGAGATTATAGGTAATTGCTCAGATCAATTTAGAGAGATAGGAAATTCTTTAGTTTTAACACCAGTAAATTTCATTTTACCAGAGATTTCTACACCTGGAAAGAGAAAGTCACCTATATCAATAAAATATCCAATAAATAAAGTAATAGAAGTCAATTATAACCTGCCTTATTATAAAAATCACGACATTAATTTACCCGAAGAAGTTTATTATGAAACAAATTTTGGTTTGTATACAGCGAACTATAAAATTATAGATAACTCTATTAAAATTATAAAGAAATTTCAATTGAATTCAAATGACTTCTCATTAGATAATTACCAAGAATTTTATAACTTTTTTGAAAACATAAATAATAAGGAAAAAGAATCATTAATATTAATATCTACTAAAAAATGAAAAGCATACTTTTTATAATCGCTTCAATTTTAACAATAACCATTACTGCGCAAAAATTAAACCCTGAATTTGGAAATATTTTACGAAGTGAAATTAGTATGAAAAGCTACGAAAAGGATAGGGCTTCTGGAGCTGTTAATTTATTTGACATTGGTGAAACTAAATTTATAAACTATGAAGGAGGATATAATATTCAATTTAAAAGACATAAAAGAATAAAAATATTTAAGGAATCAGAATTTAATTTAGCTGAAGTGACAATTCCATTTTATGAGGATGGTTACGGCAAGAAAGAACGTGTAAAAGATATTAAAGCTGTAACTTATAATTATGAAAATGGTAATTTAAAGGAACAAGAATTAGATTATTCGTTAGTATTTGAAGAAAAATTAAATGATAGATGGAGTGTCAAAAAGTTTGTATTACCAAACGTAAAAGCTGGATCAATATTAGATATTGAATATACAATGATTACCCCTTTTCATCAGAACTTACCTGATTGGAGATTTCAAGATGTAATTCCAACAATATACAGTGAGTATGAAGTAAGTATGATTCCTTTTTATGAGTATGCATTCATATTGCAAGGAATAAGTAAGTTTGATTATCAAAATTCTGAGGTTAGTAAAATTGATAGAAAATGGGGTAATGTTGCTAAATCATTTGGAAGGGTAGTAGGAGGGGGAGTTGAGTTTAATGATTACATTCATACATATGTCCTTAAAGATGTTCCTGCATTTAAAGACGAATCTTATATATCCTCAGTTAATGATTACATTTTAAAAATGGATTTTCAATTAGCAAAATTTAATAGTCCAAATGGAACATCAAATGAAATAATAACAACTTGGGAGGAATTAAACAAGGAGTTATTAAAACACCCAGATTTCGGAAAATATATTAACTCTTCAAAAAAAATTGCCAAAAAAAAATTATCCTCAATTGAGGGTATATCTAAAATGAATGATTTAGAAAAGAGCAAGGCAATTATTGGTTTTGTTAAGAGATCATTTTCATGGAACAAGTTTAATAGTAAATATTCATCACAGTCACCAAAAGAATTTTACAAAAATAAAATAGGAAATAAAGCAGACATTAACCTTTTTCTTATTGCGATGTTAGCTGAGGCAGGTATTGAGGCTCACCCTGTTATTTTAAGTACTAGAGACCATGGAAAAGTAAATATTGATTATCCTTTTGCTCATTTTTTGAACAGTGTAATTGTTTTAATAATAGGAGAATCAGCATTTTTATCGGATGCTACTAATAATCTTCTTCCATTTAATAAAATCCCAATAAATTGCATCAATGGTGAAGGATTGATGGTCCATCCAGAAGTAGCTAGTTGGGTTTCATTAGAAAATTCAAAGCAATCATTATTGAAGTATATTATAAGTATTAATCCTGATTCAAACTTAAAAAAATCTAAAGTAGATATTACTCTACAAACCACGAATTATAATGCCTATCACTTTAGAAATAAGTATAATAATGATACAACCCTGATAAAAGAATATTTTGTAAAAAAACTAGATGAAGTTAATAGAATTGTTACTAGAAACTATAACAATATAAGTTTACCATATTCAACTACCTTAAGGGGTAAATTGGAAAACGAGAATATAGGAAATAACCTTATTATTAAACCATTTGCGAATTTCGCAATTGAAAAGAATGAATTAACACAAAGAGAAAGAAATTATCCTGTTGATTTTCAATATTCTCAAAAGAATGTTTTTGAATCAACTATTATTATCCCAGAAGAATACGTAATAGATAAAATACCAAAACCTGAATTTATTAGCAACGAACTTCTTGAAATTTCATTAGAATATTTAATGGAAAATAATAAAGTAAATGTAAAAGGGCATTATAACTTTAAAAAGGCTATATACGAGCCAAGTGATTACAAACTACTTAAATATTATATGGATTTAATAGTAAAACGATTTAACGAAGAATTAGTTTTTATAAAGACTACAGTACATAATTAATGATTTCGCTATGAACTTTATTATAGCAATTCCACCCCCTTCTTGGGGGTGGTTTTTTTATAAATTCAATAGTTTAAAAAATGGATAAGGTTTTCAGTTCCGTTCCTTCACAAATTTTATTTTATGTAAGAAGAGAAATTTCAAATCAATCTTCACGACAATTTTTTCTTCTATTTTAGAATGTATTAATATAGGTAAACATTCAATTTCAAGGGACGTTTGGTAGGTAAATTAGAAATTGTATTTTTGATAAAACTATAAAAAGATTAGCTATGAGGCTAAAAATAATTGTATTCCCTATTTTAATATTATTAGTAATTTCCTGCGACTTCAGATCAGAACATCTAGCCCTTTGGACAATCGGGAAAAACAAAAAAGAGTTTCAAAAGGTTTATGATCATTATAATAAGCCTAAAGATAGTCTCAAATTAAAAGCTGCTAAGTTTCTTATTGAAAATATAGATAATCATTTTTACTACTATGAAACAAAAAATGAAGTAGAAACCGATGATTATTTTAAGAATATTAATATACCAATAGCTATAGATTCTTTTGATGATCCAAATTTATACTGGTGGCTAAATGAAGAGTTAGTTAATATCAATATTTCAAAAGGAATAGAAGATGGTAGTTTATCTAAACCTAAATATCGATTGCGTACCGATTTAAAAAATATCAATGCTGAATTTTTGATTGAAAATATTGATTATGCTTTTAAAGCTTGGGATTTTCCATGGTCTCGAGGCTATTCTTTTGATGTTTTTTGCAAATATATATTACCATATCGATATGGAAACGAACCTCTTGAATCTTGGAGAAAAGATTTTTATAATAAGTTTGAATGGATTGCAGATTCTTTATCAAATTCCACTACAGCCTTAGAAGCAGCTTCATTTGTTAATAAGCAATTCGATTATATTTTAGCTATGCCAGGCGAACTAGCAGAAAAAAATTTCTCACTCAAATTATCAAATCAAATGGATGCTAGAATGTATAGAGATTGTTTCGACCAATCAGGGTTAGGTGTTAGTATATTAAGGTCTGTTGGTGTCCCAGCAGCAGTAGTTAAAATTCCTTTATGGGGAGCTGCAAGTTATGGACATGAGACTACTGGAATATTTTCTTTAAAAAACGAATGGACTACATTTGATTTTGGAGATAGCCAAGGCCCTATTGGGGAAAGGGTAGCAAAAGCACCTAAAATATTTATCAAGCAATTTGATAAAATGAACGACTTTAGACCTGTTTTGGAAGATATTACTGGTAAATTAATGAATACCGTTGATTTGAGAGTTAAGGTGAATGTTAATGAAACTGATGAAATCTATTTGTGTGTATTTGGAGACCGTAAGTGGTTTCCGTTAGTCAAAGGTGAAAACTTGAAATCTGAAGTGATTTTTAAAGATGTAGGAAATAATAGAGAGTTTATGTATTTGGCCGCTGTAAAATCAAAAAGTAAAATGAAACCAGTTTCTCCAGTTTTTAAATCAGACTCAATAGGGAATCTAACTTATTTAGAGCCAATTCTTACTAAAAAAAATTCTGCAACATTAGAACGAAAGAACCCTGGTTTAGCAGGAGGAAATAGGAGGCTTAAATTACTAATAAATGGAGAATTTTCTATTGCGAATCATAATAGTTTTGATGATAAAAAGCAACTTTATAAGATTGACACTATTTTAGATTATCGAAATAATATAATTAAGGTTCCGGAACAGAAAGGTAAATATGTCCGATATGATTTTCCATCATCTTTAGAATCTAATTTTGATGGGCCTGCCGAGATTTCCTTTTATACCACAAATCAAGGTAAGCTGGAGAAAATTAAAGGAAAATATTTCGGATCTCCACAACTTTCACAAAATCATATTAAAATAATGACGGATAATGATGTTTTAAGTTATGTTGAGGTTTGGGATCAAAGCAAAGAATTAAATGTCGAAACAGGTAAATATATATTAAGAAAAGAAAAAAAACCTATTTGGCTAGCTATGGAAATGGATTCGATAACTACGGTAACTCATATTGGTATTTGTCCAAGAAATGATAAAAATGGAGTTTATCCAGGAATGAATTATGAATTATTTTATTGGGATTATGCTTGGATTTCTTTAGGAGAAAAACAGGCAACAAGCCATTCAATTTCCTATGATGGAATTCCAGAGAACGCATTATTGTGGTTAAGAAATTTGGATGAAGGAAAAGAGGAAAGGATTTTTATTTTAAATGAAGGTAAGCAAATTTGGTATTAGTATTTAAATGCTTTGTGATTTTTAAAAACATAACTTATGCTATTTTCACTTTGAATTCCTTTAACAATGTAAGATTTAATCGTAATTTAGAAGCTTCAATATTTAAAATTGCTTATGCGTTTAAAATTTATTTTACCACCAATTTTATTTTTTCTAGTGATTTCTTGTGATTTTAGGTCAGATAATCCTGCACTTTGGACAATCGGGAAAAACAAAAAAGAGTTTCAAAAGGTTTATGATTATTACAATAAGCCTGGGGATAGCTTAAAGCTTAAAGCTGCTGAGTTTCTAATAAAAAATATAAATAACCATTATTACTATGTTCTTAAAAACCAAGATAAGGTTGATGGTTTTTATAAAACCATAATTAATCAAATTTCGGTGCCATTAGATACATCCAATATAAAAATGTATCCGAATTTAAGAAGATCAAAAGTTGATGCTTTAATTTCAAAAGGGTTGGAAAATGGTAGCTTACCTCGGCCTAAATATCGAATGCGAACTGATATAAAAAACATTGATGCGGAATTTTTAATAGAGAATATTGAATATGCATTTAAAGCTTGGAATTTCCCTTGGTCTAAAGGCTATTCTTTTGATGATTTTTGTAAGTATATATTGCCATATCGTTACGGAAATGAAGCCCCATCTTCTTGGAGGAAAGAAATTTTTGAGAAATATAAGTGGATTGCTGATTCCTTAGAAAATGGAACTTCACTTGAGGCTGCTGTTTTGATTAATAAACAATTTCAAAATAATTTAACTGATTCTAAACTGTTAAAAGATAAGGGAATTAAACTTAAAATATCGAGCCAATTTGACTTGAACATATTTGCAGATTGTATAGATGAATCAGGATTAGGTGTTTCTGTTTTAAGAGCTTTGGGAATACCTGCAGCTGTTATTGTGATTCCAAACTGGGGAAATTGGTATTGGGGTCATGAAACTACCGGTATTTTTAATCTCGAAAATGAATGGAGTACTTTTGATTTTGGTTATGACGGACCCATCGAAAAAAAGATATCAGAAGCACCTAAATTGTTTATTAAGCAATTTGATAAAATGAGAGACTTTAAACCCATATTAGAAGATGTAACAGGTATTCTAATGGATGCAGTAGATTTGGAAGTTAAAGTGAATGCTGAAGAAAAGGATGAAATATATTTATGCGTTTTTGGAGACCGTAGATGGTTTCCATTAAGTAAGGGTGAAAACATGAAAACTAAAGTAATTTTTAAGGATGTTGGTTATAGGGAATTAATGTTTATTGCAGCAGTTAAATCTAAAGGGAAATTAAGGCCAGTTTCTCAAGTTTTCCTCCCAGATTCTTTAGGGAATATTACGTATTTAATACCTGAAAAAACAAAGAAATTTTCAACTACTTTAAATCGCAAATATCCAGGAATAAGATGGGGTAATAATAGACTAAAGTCATTAATTGAAGGAGAGTTCTCTATAGCTGATTCAAAAGATTTTTTAAACAAAAAACAACTCTTTAAGATTGATACTATTTTAGAATACAGAGATAATATTATTAAAGTACCAAAACAATCAGGGAAGTTTGTAAGATATGATTTTCCACAATCTTCAGAATCTAATTTTGATGGGCCTGCCGAGATTTCCTTTTATACCACAAATCAAGGTAAGCTGGAGAAAATTAAAGGAAAACATTTCGGATCTCCACAACTTTCACAAGAGCATATTAAAATTATGACTGATAATGATGTGCTTAACTATGTTGAAGTTTGGGATTATCAAAAAGAAGTTGATTTTAAAACTGATAATTACATATTACGAAAAGACAAACAACCAATTTGGATTGGGATGGAAATGGATTCAATTACAACAGTTACACATATTGGTATTTGTCCACGAAATGACAAAAATGGGATATACCCAGGAATGAATTACGAATTGCGTTATTGGGATAATACTTGGGTCTCCTTAGGTGTGAAAAAGGCAATAAGCAATTCAATTACATATGATGGGATTCCTGAAAACTCTTTACTGTGGTTAAGAAATTTAGATGAAGGAAAAGAAGAAAGAATTTTTACATTAGTTGATGGAGAACAAGTTTGGTGGTAGTTTAAAATACACATGTATTAACTCAAAATAATCTTATCAAAACAAAATCTTTATTTTTAACAAAGTAGTGGAAGGTATTTTTTTTAGTAAAAACAAATTGCTTTTGAATTCTTAAAAAATTGTATATGAATCGAAAAATAATCATCCTACCTTTATTAGTTTTATTGTTAATTTCTTGTGGAAAAAACAGACGAGAGTTTCAAAAGGTATTTGACTATTATAGTAAACCAGAAGATAGTCTTAAGTATAAAGCTGCTGAATTTTTAATTGAAAACATGAAATATCATTATTCATGGGAACTTGATAACCAAAAGGAAGTTGATGAGTTTTTTCAAACTCTTAGTAAGCAAACTTCTATTCCTTCTGACACTTTAAATTGGAGGTATAAAGAATTTAAAAGGGCTAGAATTGATAAGTTAATTGCCGATGGATTTGAAGATGGAGTAATTTCAAAACCAAAATATAGTTCGCAAAAAGACATTAAAAATATAAAGGCAGATTACCTTATAGAAAATATAGAATACGCATTCAAAGCTTGGAGTTTTCCTTGGGCTCGTGAATATTCGTTTGATGATTTTTGTAATTATATTTTACCCTATAGATATGGGAATGAAGCTCCAAGCTCTTGGAGAAAACTTATATTTGAAAAGTATGAATGGATAGCAGATTCATTAAAAAATGCAAACTCCTTAGAAGCTGCTGTATTGATAAATAAGCAATTCCAATCTGAATTAACGAGGTCTAATATGTTACAAAAGAAGAGGCTTAGATTAAAAACTACAAGTCTTTTTGATAATGGCTTATCAATGGATTGCTTTGATCAAGCAGGACTTGGAGTTTGTGTTATGCGAGCTCTTGGAATACCTGCTACAATCATAAAAATTCCTTTGTGGGGGAAATCTTGGTCAGGTCATGAAACAATAGGTATATTTAATTTAGAGCATGAATGGACTACATTTAATTTAGGAGGTGTCAACGAACCTCAAATGGAAAATAAGCAAAAAGCTGCTAAAATGTTTATGAAGAGATATGATAAAATGGATAAACATGGTTATAGTTTAATTGATGTAACTAATAAATTAATGGAACCAATAGACCTAAAGGTTGATATTAATGCTAATGAAGAAGATGAAGTGTTTCTATGTGTATTTGGAGACAGGGCTTGGACCCCAATTTTCAAAGGTATTAATAAGGTGTCTAAAGCGATTTTTAAGGATGTTAGAAATTCTAAAACGATGTTTTTAGCTGCAACCAAGGTTAGAGGGAAATTAAAGGCCGTTTCTCCAGTTTTCTCGTCTGATACATTGGGAAATATAACATATTATAATCCAGATTATGCAAATAAGTTTTCAATGCCTTTAAATCGAAAGGCTCATGGATTAAGAGGTGGTTTTTCTAGAATTAAAGATTTAATAGGTAGTAAATTTACAATTGCTAATAATAAGAATTTTGAAAATGAAGAGCAACTTTTTGAAGTAGACACCTTGTTAGAATATAGAAATAATATTATCGAAGTACCTCAAAAAACAGGAAAATTTGTTAAATATGAATTTCCAAAATTAACTGATAATTCTAACGACGGACCAGCTGAAATTGCATTTTATAAAACGAGTAATGGAAATCTTGAAAAAATTCAAGGAAAGTATTATGCATCTTCCCAACTTTCTCAAAATCAAATTGATTTATTAACGGATGAAAATTATCTTAGTTTTGTCAAAATTTTGAATTATAGAAAAGATATTAATATTGATCCTGAGAATAATATTCTTGCATTAAAAGATGAGCCTATTTGGGTTGTTATGGAAATGGGTACTGAGGAAACAATTACTCATATAAGTATTTGTCCTCGTAATGATATGAATGGTGTATACCCTGAAATGCGATATGAATTATTTTACTGGGATTTTGAATGGATTTCTTTAGGAGAAAAAACTGCTAAAGATTTTTCAATAACTTATGATGGAATTCCTGAAAATGCAATACTCTGGTTAAGAAATTTAGATGAAGGAAAAGAAGAGCGAATTTTTACATTAGTTGATGGAGAACAAGTTTGGTGGTAATATTAATACAACTTATAGGGGTAAAGTAAATTTTTTTTTAAAACAAAAATATGGTTTATGAACCTACCAAAAATGAGTAAAAAAGCTAAATTTGATTGAGCTCAAATTAGTAATTATTGATTGTAAAATTTAAAAAAATGAGCGTTTATGAAGCTACATTATTGAATTTCAAGGATTTTTTTACTAAAAAAGCACGTTTTAAGCATAAAAAATTGCCATTTTAATTAATTTTTGCTACTTTCAACCTCAATAATATTTGCGAAGATAGACTTAAGATCTTATATTTGTTAATATTAAAACTTAATTAATTCAAAGAAATTTAAAATTATGGAAGGATACTGTGTAAAGTGTAAAGCAAAAAAAGAAATTAAAGATGGTGCTGAAGTTACTATGAAAAATGGTAGAAAAGCAATGAAAGGTAAATGCCCAACTTGTGGAACTGGAATGTTTCGTATTTTAGGAAAGGCTTAAACTTTTTTAAACTAAAACATTTAATTTTAAACCTTACTATTTTTAGTAAGGTTTTTGTTTGTACTTAATTTAACAAATACTAAACTACTGTTACAATTATTTATTTTGAATTTTATTTCATTACGTGATAAATATCAGTAAAAAAGTGATTTCTAGAACTTACATTTACATAAATATTCATTACTTACATTCTTTAAGTGATGAGTTTTTGATTTTTTTAGTTAGTAGTAAAAAAAAGGGAGTTTCGTACTCCCTTTTTTTATTTTATTGTTTTTACTAAATTTTACCGTAAATTGTTCTTTCTTAAAAACCCTATATTTATGTTTTTTTCAACTAAAAAAAACCTTATTTTTTGCTTAGTATTAATAACCTTACTATTTCAAAATTGTAAAACATATCAAGAATCTATCTCATTGAATGAAGCTGCAATAAAAAAATCCGAAAGCCTATATAAAGTTACCTTGTTAACAGGTGAAGAGTTAATAGTGGAAAATATTGAGTTAGATAATGAAATGTATTTTGGAACTACGATAAAAGAAGCAAAAAAAGAGCGAATTCTAATTGATAAAACTAAGGTGAAAATGGTTCAAGAAATGAATCCAAAATCTTCAAAATCAATAAACGGAACAGGAATCGCAGTAGGAATAGGTTCTGTAGTATTGGCTATACTAATGTTTGGAAGTTAAACTCCCAAACATTAATACATTCCAATAAATTTAAGCTCCTTGAATATCTTGAGCAATTTTTTGTACTTCATCTAAAACGCGTAATAAGTTTCCACTCCAAAGCATTTCAATTTGTGCTTCAGTATAACCACGTTTTACCAATTCAATGGTGACGTTTAGTGTTTCCGAAGCATCATTCCAACCTTCTACACCGCCGCCGCCATCAAAATCAGAACTAATACCAACATGGTCTAATCCAATTTTTTCAACCAAATAATCAATATGATCAACAAAATCGGCAACATTAACATTTTCAGGAATGTTTGGCATTCCATTTGCCTCTTCATCGGCTAAAGCCATAATATTTCTTCTATTTTTTCTAAATTCAGTTTGTTGTTCAGCAGTAAGTTTTCCATAATCTGCCCAAGAAGTAATCCAAGCAACACCTAAAGAGTCTGCAATTTTTTGCTGCATCCCTTTTAGTTTTTCATTTCTGGCATCTTGTTTAACTTTATTTACATAAGTTTTGAAAGCTACGGTTTGAACTACACCGCCATTTTCTTTCATCCAGCCTAATTGTTCATCATCTAAATTTCTACTATGATCACAAATCGCTCTAGCAGAAGAATGAGAAGCAATAATTGGCGCTTTAGATAATTCAATCATATCTTGCATTGATTTTTTTGAAGGATGCGAAACATCTATCATCATTCCCCATTTATTCATCTCTACAATCACTTCTTTTCCTAAATCACTTACACCGTTGTGTAACCAAATATTATCATCTTCACCTGTATTAGAGTCGCATAACTGACTGTGGCCATTATGTGATAAAGACATATATCTTGCACCTAAATCATAAAATTGTTTCACTCTTGAAACATCAGTTCCAACAGGATAACCATTTTCAATACCTATCATTGCAATTTTTTTGCCTTTTTCATTAATTGCTCTAACCTCATCGGATGAAACAGCTAGTTCAATTTGATCAGGGGCAATTTCTTTTGTTAATTTATGAATAGCTTCAAATTTTGCAATTGCATTTTCATAAGCTTTAGAATAGCCTTCATCTGATAAAGTATCTTGACCCGTATAAACAACAAACCAAGCCACATCAAGTCCACCTTTTTTCATTTTTGGCAAATTAACTTGATTGTCTAATTCTTGCGTGTAATTTATAGAGTCGGTAAAATTACTTACGTTAATATCACAATGTGTATCAAGAGTAATAACACGTTCGTGAATGTCTTTAGCTTTTGCAATTAAATCAGCTTCACTTAATGGAGCATCTTTTTTAATTTCTTGTTTGCAGGCTGTCAAAACTAAAACGGCCAATACTAATAGTTTAATTGTTTTCATTTGATTGATTATGGTTTAAGAATTTTTAAATGTACAAAACTTTGGTTAATTTGTGCCATTGTGTATTTTTACGCAAGAAATGATTACATTATGAACCTAAATTTTAATAAAAAATTTAGCTAATTAAATTGAATTTATGTTAGAATTAGCAGGAATAATTATTTTAGGAATTTTAGCGCAATGGGTGGCATGGAGATTTAAAATTCCAGCAATTTTACCATTAATTCTAATTGGCTTATTAGTAGGTCCAATTGCTGCTGAATTTTTATCTGAAGATGGTGAAAAATGGATTGAACCTATTTGGAATGGTGAAAAAGGATTGTTTCCAGGAGATGGGCTCTACTATTTTGTATCGCTCGCAATAAGTATTATTTTATTTGAAGGTGGTTTAACGCTTAAACGAAATGAAATTAAAAATGTTGGACCAGTTATTACCAAACTTATAACATTAGGTTCGGCAATTACATTTTTTGGTGCAGGTATCGCAACACATTACGTGTTCAATTTAAGTTGGGAATTGTCATTTTTATTTTCAGCATTAATTATTGTAACTGGGCCAACTGTAATAACGCCTATTTTAAGAAATATTCCATTAAAAAAGAATGTTTCGGCAGTCTTAAAATGGGAAGGAATTTTAATCGATCCAATTGGTGCGTTGGTTGCCGTATTGGTATTTGAATTTATTAGTGTTGGTGGTGGAAGTGGCTTTACAAAAACTGCGTTACTCGAGTTTGGAAAAATCCTACTTTTTGGTACTACTTTTGGTTTTACATTTGCCCATGCATTGGCTTTTGCCATCAATAAAAAGTTGATTCCACATTATTTATTAAATGTAGTTTCACTATCTACCGTTTTATTGGTTTTTGTTGCATCTGAAATATTTGCACACGAATCTGGTTTATTAGCAGTAGTAGTGATGGGAATGGTTTTAGGTAATAACAAGTTAGAAAATATAAAAGAACTATTATATTTTAAAGAATCTTTAAGCATTTTACTTATTTCAATCTTATTTATTTTATTGGCCGCCAATATAAATATTGAAGATATGATGCTTTTATATAACTGGGAAACAGCAATATTGTTTGGTATAGTCATCTTTGTAATTAGACCTTTAGCAGTATTTTTAAGTACTACACGATCAAAACTAAAAATTAACGAAAAACTATTTATAAGTTGGGTTGGTCCTAGAGGTATTGTTGCTGCTGGTATTGCTTCATTATTTGGGAGTAAACTACTTAAATCTGGAGTAGAAGGAGCCGAATATATCACTCCATTAGTGTTTATGATTGTACTTGGAACCGTGCTTTTAAATGCTACAACGGCTCGTTTATTCGCAAAGTTAGTAGGTGTGTTTTTAAAATCTTCAGATGGAATTATTATTGTTGGCGCAACCAATTTTGCAAGATTAATTGCAACATATTTAAAGAAAAATGGAAGAAGAGTTGTATTAATTGATAATAATGCACAACACATTAAAAAAGCTAAAAATTTAGGACTTGAAGCTATACAAGGAGATATTTATTCCGATGAATTATTGGAAGATGTTGAATTAAATGATATTGGTTATTTATTAGCCTTAACTGGAGGTGCTGCCGTGAATGAATACGCATTAGAAAAGTTTAGCCTAATTTTTGGAGAAAATGGCGCATTCAGATTGATTTCGACCGATGAAATGAAAGCTGGAAACCTAGAATCCAATAATCAATTGTTTACTCACAAAGATGATTTTTTAAATTTAAGCGAAGTTGTTCGTGATTTCCCATTAGTGAATGAAGTAAAAGTTAATTCTGTTAAACACTATGAAGAATTAATGAAAGAAATAAATGACGAACCTCAGTCTATTCCAATGTTTTTAAAAGATAATAAAGGAGAAATTCATATAATTTCATCATTGGGCAAAAACTTTAAAATTGATAAGGAAAGTACTCTTATGTATGTTGGTAAAACTATTATTTAGTATTGAATAACTTAATAGTTAATAATGGATATATTTACTTCCAACCCGCTTCAAAACTTACTGCCTTTTGATGGAGAAGTACTTAATTACGGCCTCATATTAAATAGTGAAGAATGTCAATTTTATTTCAACAAATTCTTTCATGCTGATTTCTGGAAACACGATGAATTAATACTTTTTGGTAAACAAATTATCACCAAACGAAAAGTAGCTTGGTTTGGAGATGAAAACATAAAATATTCATATTCTAACTCCACAAAAACTGCTTTAGTTTGGACACCCGAAATTTTAAAATTGAAAGAATTGGTAGAGATAAAAACTGGAGAAAAATTTAATTCTTGCCTGTTAAATCTTTATCATAATGGTTCGGAAGGAATGGCTTGGCATTCAGATAACGAAAAAGAATTAGGTGTAAATCCTGCCATTGCTTCGCTTAGTTTTGGTGCTACTAGAAAATTTTCATTAAAGCATATAACAACAAAACAAAAAGTAGAGTTGCTATTACAATCTGGCAATTTACTAGTTATGAAAAGTGAAACTCAGCATAAATGGATTCATAGTTTACCAAAAACGAAAAAAGTACAGACACCAAGAATTAATTTAACATTCAGAAATAGTATACAATGATCTTAAATAGTAAAAATATTAAATGGGGAATTATTGGCTGCGGAGATGTAACTGAATTAAAAAGCAGTCCACCATATTATAAAATATTGAAGAAGCAAAAGGAATCAGTTTAAATCGGCAAGGTTTATATTCTGCTAAAGATGCAATAACTGCTTGTTGGCTTCATAAAAATGGCATTACTGGTGTTGGTAGTTGGAATTTTGGATGTAGCTTTAGGGAAGACAGGGTAGAAATTTATGGAAATAAAGGTAAAATCGTATTTTCTGTTTTCGATGAAAACCCGATTCAACTAATTACTGAAAATTAGCGAATAATTTTAGATATTGAACATCCTGAAAATATACAATTTTACCATGTTCAAAATATAAGAGGTTTTTTATTTGATGGAAAAGAACATCCTTCAACAGGTAAATCAGGCTTGCATACAAGTTGGGTTATAGATAAAATTTTGGGGAGTATTTAGAAATTATACAAGTTGACTCAATTTGAAATTGGTCATTGAGCGTGGTTGCTGAGCGGAGTCGAAGTAGTGTCGAAATGTGTTAATGGTTTTCACAATATTAGATTTCAACTATGATGCAATGCTGAACTAAATTCGGCATGACGGCGGACTAATTTAAAATAACTTAATCAGCGTACTTCCAATAATGTGGATTCGTATCATCAGAAACTTGATTCCAATAATCTTGGGTTACTTTTCGTCCGTCAAAAGTTCTTAATTTGCGTTCAAAAACCCAGATAGTTGGATTAAAAACCATATCGGTAACTGCAACTGTATAGAGTTGAGGTTCCTCTTCCGATTTCCGTTTTTCTTCTTGAATGATGACTTCAAAACCGTTGTACTCTAAAAGCTTTTTAAGAAAATCTTTACGGTTTTCATCTATCTTTTTTTCAACAAAGGTTACTCTTGTTTCTCCAATACTTCCAAAGGTATGTTTTCCTGCTAATCCCATAATTCTTAATTAAAAACGCTACTTAATTCATAAATATAATCGTACAACGGACTGTATAATCCTAAAACTAAAATACCTAGAACTGTGATAATTAATCCTAATCTCATATAAAGTTTGTTTTTGAAAAAAGGAATTGGATTTTCATTTTTTCTAATGAACATTGCTCTAATTACTAATAAATAATAATACAAAGATATAGTTACGTTAACTACTGCTAAAAAGACTAATAAATAATATCCTTTACTTGCCGCTGCAGTAAAAAGGAAAAACTTACCAAAGAAACCAGCTACTGGTGGTATTCCTGCTAGTGAAAATAATGCTAACATCATTACCAAACTTAAATTTGGATTGGTTCTATAGAGTCCATTATAATCATCCATATTTTCTTTGCTAGTTTTTAATGAAATTGCTTGAACAACCCCAAAAGCAGCTAAATTTGAAAATACATAAATCATAACAAAATAAACAACAGTTGCAGTTCCAAGTTGATCCCCAGCTAACATTCCTAACATAATAAAACCTGCTTGTGCAATAGAAGAAAAGGCTAAAAAGCGTTTCATATTTTGCTGACGTAAGGCAAATAAATTACCAATAAACATAGTAGCTAGAGCTACAACATAAACCATATTTTCCCAAATATGCATTAATGGTTTTAAAACGGTGAAAAGTAATATCATTAATATAAAAGCTGCTGCTCCTTTTGAAATAACCGATAAATAGGAAGCAACACTAATTGGCGCTCCTTCATAAACATCGGCTGTCCAGAAGTGGAAAGGAACTAATGAAATTTTAAATGCTAATCCTGCAAAAAATAACACCATTCCTAAGATGGTTAAATTAGATGCAGAGATTACTTCTATGATGTCATTAAAGTAAATTGAACCAGATGTAGCATATAATAAAGAAACTCCAAATAAAGAAGTTCCAGAGGCTAATGCAGCAGATAAAATTAATTTTATACCAGCTTCGCTT